>Ga0209427_10002637_pt1 | contig 21039 bp, 18 predicted proteins | sample DeeMarSWOR136_30_FD_187465 | JGI IMG/M metagenome (GOLD analysis project Ga0209427, IMG submission 187465) | Marine sediment microbial communities from White Oak River estuary, North Carolina - WOR-1-36_30 (SPAdes) (version 2) | ecosystem: Environmental > Aquatic > Marine > Intertidal zone >...
GAATATTCCTGAAGGATTGAGAGACGTTATCGGGAAGAGGTTATCGCTCATAAGTAAGGAGTGTAACCAGTTGCTTTCCATCGCTGCCGTCATCGGGCGGGAATTTCCTATGGACACACTGAAAGGTGTGTCTGGTATTGAGGGAGAGATATTTGTAAATAATCTAAAGGAAGCCGTTCAACTATCTATACTCGAGGAGCGTTCTCAAGTAGGCTCAATTCGTTACCGATTCACCCATGCCTTCTTCCGCCAGACACTTTATGAAGAACTGATAGCTCCTCAGCGTCTGCAACTGCACCAGCAGGTAGCCCGATCGCTTGAAACGCAGTACGAAAAAAGGCTTGAGGAACATGCTGCTGAACTTGCCGAGCATTTCTCCCAATCCACCGACCCTGCTGACTTAAAAAAAGCCGTTGAATACGGGGAATTGGCAGCAAAAAGATCAATAAACGTCTATGCCTACGGTGAGTCTATACGTTTACTGGAGCAAACACTTAAGGTACAGAAAGTGCTGGACCCTGATGATAAAGCGAAATATTGCGACCTTCTTATGGTACTGGGAGAAACACTTACTCTGGCAGGAGATCCAAGACGGGCTTACGAAATTGTACTGCCAGAAGCCTTCTCACTGGCTGTTGCCATTAATGACCATACTCGTGCCTCACATGCCTGCAGGTCGGCAATTGACGCACTTATGTCCTATCAGGCTGGTGTAGCGTTAGCCACGGCTGAGGCTGCTGAATGGGCAGAACGGGCTGATCATTATGCCGACCCTAATTCCATCGACCGTGCTTGGGCTGATATGTGCTTGGGGCTGGTAAAATGTGTTACCGAGAAACAGAAAGAAGGCGTTCGACTAATCACTCAAGCCGTTAACTTGGCTCGTCGTCTAAATGACCTCCAGGCATTTTGGGAATCCGGTTATAGTTTTCTCTGGCACGTACAGGCTCCACAGCATGCCGAAGAACGTCTGCGTCTTGCTGAAGAACTGGCAGAAAAATCACGTGCCGGGGTCAAGGTGACCACAATTGGTATGGCCCTGCTATTCATTGCGATGACTCTAATGGAGGCAGGCCAGTGTGAACGGGCTAAGACGTTTCTGAAGGAATTGCAGGAAATTGCCGAACGCACCGGTTGGGTTAACCTACTATTGTTGTCCGTGGTTGTGGATTATTATAAACCCTTCATGGACGGTCATCTGGAGGAAGCTCTGAGCTTAATCCAGCATACTCAGGATCGCGCGAGAATCTTGGGTCTGCCCAGCGTGGCTGATTTATTAGCTGGTACCGTCGCGTCTCTCAGGCCGCGGCTCTACCTTGCCCATACCGACGATGAACTCCGGACCGCCATTGATTTGATGCTGGATCATCCGGCGGAGTTGCTCCCTCTGGCCTATCTTGGACGTAACAATGAGATTAATGATGCCCTCGAAAAGCAGGTCGTGAACCGCCCCGGCCTTGGGACTACCGAGGACGAACTTCCGGCCTGGAAGGACATACTTTATCTGGAGACTGCTGTAATGGTAAAGAACCGGCAGGCAGTGGAACTTCTGATGCAACGCCTGTGTGGTACTAGTATCTGTGGAATGATGAAAAATTTTACCTGTACTTCGCGTCATCTGGGCGACGGCGCCGCACTTCTGGGTCGGCCTGACCAAGCACGCAAACACTATCAGGTAGCTCTGGAGTTAGCTAATAAATTAAAATTCAGGCCGGAGATTGCCCTTATCCGTCTCCAGATAGCCGAGTTATTACTGGAACACTACCCTGATGAGAAGAGGGAAGCTCTTGAGCATCTGGACTTCTCCATCAGGGAGTTCCGGGAGATGAAGATGCAGCCTTCACTGGAAAAGGCTCTAAGACATAAGGACATATTAAAGGCCTGATTTCGTATTATTTGATTGAGAGACTTGTTTACTATGAATTTATTCTGCTATTTCACAATAACATTCCAGTACTAGACTGGAAAAAGGAGGTATATCCATGGAGTGGAAAGACCTGGTAATACAGAATTTTGGCAGCGCGATGGGTGTTTTAGATCGAACGCTTAAAGGACTTACCCAGGAAGAATTAGACTGGCAGCCAAAACCAGACTGTAATAGCATTGGCTGGTTAACCTGGCATCTGACTCGATCCCTTGATGGATTAGCAAGCTCTCTTACCAGAGATGAAGAACTATGGACTAAGGATGGATGGTGCAGCAAGTTTAATCGGCCTGCTGATTCAACTGATACAGGTTATGGTCACGGACCGGAGGATCTGGCAGCATTTAAAAGTCCAAATATAGATATACTACTTGGTTATCACCGGGCGGCGCTGGAAAGAATCCAGAAGTATCTAAGCACGCTTGATAGTTCTGATCTCGACCGTAAGATTGATGATCACTGGGCGCAATTATTCCCGACCGTTGCGTCGCGCCTTGTTATTTACCTTGACGAAATTCAGCAACATGCCGGCCAGGTGGCTTATATTCGTGGTTTACATCAGGGTAAAGGCTGGCAGGAATTTTAGTCATTAGCAGGTGAAAAAAAGGATAGTCTTTCTTTTTTAGAGTTAGCTCCACAGCACATAGGTTTGTTGATCACGCAGACACACTTATTCTATCTCATAGAATATCGATAGGGAGATTGGTAAAATGCCCGCCGCAAAATACGGACATCTGGTAAAAAACCTGGTATTCCAGGAATTTCCGAACAGAAAACGGGCTAGGTTTGAGAGTAATGACCTCGAGGAACTGGAGCTTATTTTCGGATGGGGGATATGGTCGCTGGCTGGAGAGTATGACTTCGGAGTAGGCAGGCATTTACATCCCCACGCCGAATGCTTTGTTTTGACTGGTCTTCACTATGAAAATCCGGGTCATGTCAGTACGGAAATCGAGATAGAAATGGGTGAAGAGGGCGAGAAACAGGTACTCGACTCTCCCGGCATTATCGTGGCTCCTCCGGATTTCCCCCACGCACCCATAATAATCAGGAACTCCAATGATAGACCATTTGGCACCATGATGATTTACCTCGGCCGAGAATATACGCACTCGAATGTACCTGTAAAAGACGAGCCGCCTCCGGCGGAGAAGAAATACGGTGGCCTGGTACAGAAATTTGAAATGCATGATACTGAACGTAAAAGCGGCGGCAATGCTGATTATATCGCATCGTGGGACGGTAAGGATATTGAGGGAGTAAACCTGAATTTGACCTGGGCATTTCACACCGGCCTTGGTACCTGGCATGAAAAAGACCCCCACTACCACCCCTACGGCGAAGTCCTGCTGTTCGTCGGTCTCGATGCTGAAAATCCTGAGTACTTAGGGGCGGAAATTGAAATAGCCATGGGCGAAGAACAGGAAGTCCATATTATTAATACATCTACTTTGGTTGTAGTACCAAAGGGACTGGTACACTGTCCCGTGATAACCCGGAAAGTCGAAAATCCCTACGGCTTTAGTGCCATCAGCCTGAACAACGAACACGAGACGACCTGGTTGGGGTAATGAGCCAGCTAACATATAATTCGAATTCGATTACTCGGAAGAGGAGGTGTATCTTATGGAGTGGAAAGACTTAATAATGCAGAATTTCGAAAATAGCTTGAGCATTTTGGAGCGAACGCTTAAAGGGCTTACTCAGGAAGATTTGAACTGGCAACCAAAACCTGATTGTAACAGTATTGGCTGGATAACTTGGCATTTATCCCGGTTTCTGGATTGGGGGTCCAGTTTGTTAAGCGGGGAGGAACAGCTCTGGATAAAGGATGGCTGGTATGGCAGGTTCAACCGACCGGCTGATCCTGCAGATACCGGCGGTCGTAATACTCAGGAGCAGGTAGTAGCGTTTCAGAGTCCGGACGCGGATACACTGATTAGCTATTACCAGGCGGCACTAGAAAAATTCAGGAACTACGTAAGTACGATTAGCAGTTATGATCTCGACCATAAATACGATGATATATTTGCACAACGTTTACCAACCCTTGGATCACGTATTAATCTCGCTATTGGAGAATTACAGCAACATCTGGGTCAAATAGGTTACATACGTGGTCAGCTTCAGGGGTATGGATGGATGGAATTAAACAGATAAATCAACAAATACCTGTATAGTGAGTAATGAGTGGTGAATTTGCAGAATCATGGTACACCCAGGATGAACTAAGCCTGACGCGGCAGTTCGGGGCTATTCCATCGTAAAAAAGGAGGAAGATTGAATCATGAGCAATGAAACATACAGATTTAATGTTGGAAAATTCGAGTGTATTGCTATCAGTGATGGCACTATGACATACGCACCTCCTAACTTCCCTCCGCCGGCCAGCTTTCTTTTTAGTAATGCTCCAAAAACCGCCATCCAAAAGATACTCCCTAAATATGGGATAAAGCCAGAGCAGTGGAATGATTGGACAAGTCAATATACCTGTTTGGTGATTAAGACAGAAAAGAACAAGGTACTCATTGATACAGGCGCTGGTAGCCTCATGCCAACTACCGGCAGGCTTATTAAAAATCTCAATCATGTAGGTATTATGCCAGAGGATATCGATACCGTTATCATCACACATGGACATCCTGACCATTTGGGAGGAAATAGCGACGATTATGGTAATATAAATTTTCCCAAAGCAAGGTGGGTAATGTGGAAGGATGAATGGGAATTCTGGACATCAAACAGGGCTGAGAATATTCTTGATGAACACAGTAAAGACCTGCTTGTTAGTATTGCCCGTAAAAATTTATCAATAATTCAGGACAGGGTTGACCTTATCGATACCGAAAGCGAGATAGTTCCTGGTATTAAAGCTATAGCAACACCCGGGCATACACCGGGGCATATGGCAGTAGAAGTTTCTTCGAATCGCGAGAATTTGTTTTGTTTATCTGATGTAGTACTCCATCCTATTCACATGGAAATGCCAGAATGGTATGCGGCGGTTGATATAGCTACAGACCAACTAATCTCGACCAGAAAGACACTATTGAGGAAAGCTGCCGGTGAGAAAGTCAAAGTCATAGCCTTTCACTTTCCGTTTCCAGGTTTGGGTTATGTTGAAGCGAAAGGGAAAACTTGGCAATGGCGGCAGATTGTATAAATCAGCTACTCGGGGCTATTCCATCTCTACAAGTGTTATAATCTGGGATTGAACCAGCGACCGAGCGCTTAAAGGGAAATACATTTATTTCAGGAGGCAACGATGAACCGTGAGCAGTTTTTAGAATATATAGACCACTTTAATAACCGCCGGTGGGACATGGTAACCAGCTATTTCCGTCCAGACGTAACCCTGGAATATCCGGACAACTTCGGCCACCCCGGGACACCCGCCAGGACGCTCCAGGGTCCCCAGGAGTTCATAGCTAACTATCAGGCCATTACCACCAATGTCCGGGAAGTATTAAACCTGGGTGCCTTCATGTCCGAGGGCAACCAATTCTTCGTCGAACTGATTACCGAGTTCCATGTCTTCCGTGATGCACCTGAAGGCTCTTCAGCCATGGGGAAAAAGGGCGATGTTATCGTGATGAATCAATGCGTTCTTTATGATACGGATGAACAAGGTAAGTTTCAGCGTATCCGCATCTTCCATCACCGCTACCTCGACCCGGCTCTGGCGCAGCATAAAGATGCTTGATGCAAATCCTGGGACTGTCTGGTAGCAGCGGTTGGGATTATCAGCACGTTAAATATAACGCTCATAGTTGACCAAATGAAAAACCGATAGGGCATACACTCCAAGCGTAATGTATTTTACGCTTATTTTGATACGGTAGATTTTAGATACATCAGATAGATCCGATTAATGATAAATGCTATCCTTCGGACAAACAAGCTTGATAAAAGACGTATAATTGATTGGTAGCAATGTCAGTGTAAACTAATTAATTTTTATGCAGGGAGCGTTCCCATGCCAATTTCACGACAGGAATACGAGAGGAGATATGTAGCCATTCGAGAATTGATGGTAAAAGATGAACTGGATTGTCTTGTCATCTTCGGGTTAGGAGATGATTTTAATCGTGGGAATATCCGTTATATCACCGGTTCGGGAAGAGGTGGATGTTGTGTTTTTCCGCTGGAAGACAAGCCTGTATTTTATATTGGTCCCAATCAATCTAAATCTCCGAAGATCAGAAAAATTGTCGAAGCTATAGATCTTCTGGAACTAAGAGAAACTGCTGACCATGCTCTCCAGGTCGGTAAGGAAGTGTCTCGCTTTTACAAAGGTAATAAAATCGGTATAGTCGGAATGGGATGCATATCGGTTCCAGTTTATTTGAACCTTCAAGGACTATTTGGAACGAAACTGGTTGACGCAGTCTCGATATTCGAGCAAGTGCGGGCTATAAAGAGCGAAGAGGAGATTGAGAAAATACGTATAGCGGCTTCCGTCGCTGATAATGTCTTTAACCAGCTTATGGCCACGATTCAACCCGGTATAAGTGATTATGAGATATACGGACTGGTTAAGAATATCATATATGGATATGGATGCGATTACTCCTTCGATCTGATAGATGCTGAGGGGAGCAAGATGAACATGACCTATTGGCCGACCGGAGAGAAGTTGAGAAACAACAGCACGTTATTCATGGAGATTACCCCTGCTTTTGAAGGATACTACGCCCAGCTTCCAGTAACGCTACCGGTCGGTAGCTATCCGCCTTTGATCAGCAAGATGGTCGCTACGTGGAAAAAGACTGATGAATTAGCAATAACGTTACTGCGACCGGAAACCAGAGTTTCTGATCTTTATCATTATCTTATTAAGTCCGTTGAGGAAGATGGCTTTATATCGCCATTACGCCCCGGACATGCTATTGGCCTGGATGCGCTCGATTTCTGGTCCATCACCGAATCCAGCCCGGTTGTCCTTCAGGCGGGAATGGTTTTAGCCGTTCATCCCTGCATAATGACAGAATTGGGTGGTGATGCCTGTGGTATGGGTTATACTTACCTGATAACCACGGATGGACCAGAACGATTTAGCCAGATTGATCTGGGTAGTCTTAAATAATTTCATAAGGATATCAATGTCATGAAATATTGAGAGTATAATTAGTGTTTCAATGTAGAAACTGCAGCGGATTTTAGTAAGCTAACCATCAATATTGTTAGTCATTAGTCTCTGGTTTAATCCCGGACGCTGCCCCAGCTTAACTCAAACCACATTCTGCAATCATAAAAAGGATGGCAACCATCATCTATGTTCAACTCACTTGTTTCTCCGCGAAATCACCAGCCCACAAAATTTTAAATTTTTCTCCCTGGTATGCCTTAACCATCAGTACTATCCACAGGATAAAGGCTAAGATACTGATAACAACACCGAAAAAGACGCCAAAGAAGGGTATCCAGCTTAAAACAGCGCTGGCTACATTGAGCGTGCCAAAGACAAGAATTGATTGTAGCGCATGGAAACGGACAAATTTATTCTCCCTTTCCAAGATAAATATTATTATGCCTGATACCCAACCAAGGACATAACTGAGTAATGCAGCAATGTTTGGTTCAAGTCCTGTACTTGTTTTTTCTTCTGTTTCTTTCTTTACTTCAGGTTCTACCTCAGTTTGTTCTCTTTTAGTCTCTCTCAACGCAGGTGCTTCGACGGCCTCTGGAGGTGAAATTCTTGGCCTTCTTGTAGCAAAGTAAATCATTAATATACTAATAGCAAGCAACACTCCTCCTCCAATGAGAAGACCCACGCTAATCCCAAATAACAGGGGGACTTTCACTCCGAATACTACATCCATATCAATACCAGCGGACCCATCAGCATTCATAATAACCAGTGAATGGCGACCGGGTTCAAGCTCCCACTCAATAATCTGTGTTCCGGGACCATAGTTTGAAACAATCCAGAAGGTTTTCGAGGAAGGAACTTCGGGTACAACACTGCCGGGCTGATTTCGATAATCCACTCTAAAGGGAAATACATTTAAATCTGTTATCTCATCATACTCAACATCGTCCAAATATGTATTGATATCCGATTCTCTGGCTATTCCCAGGAATATTTGCGTTGAGGGATCATAACCTGAGCCTTCTATCTTAAAAGTGATTAGGTCACCTAAATCCCATCCCCATCCCCAGTCCCATCCAACATCGACATTGATATCAGTAGGTCCAACAATGATAGCGTAGGAATCCTTTTCAATCTGAATAGTCTTTGTATTATAGAATCCTTCGCTATCCTTAATAATATTATGTGCCGAGAGTAATGCTCCTCCACCCATCAGGAAACTGAGTGAAATTAGCAGTACGATAATACCGAAAATCAGCATTATGATTTTTCCTGCACTCATAGAATCCCCCTTTAAACTCTCAGCCTAAAAGAGTTAGGGTCGGTATTTAATGCTCTACCTTAGAGCAAGGCTTAATTACACGGATAATACTACTAAGGCTATTATAAAGCAAGCTTGCTGGAATAATGCTTTTCCACTGAGTTCCATCTATCACCCCACCGCCCCATAGAGCTTTCTTGGGTTTAGTCACCGAAGAATCAAACAGAAGTGAGTCAAGTCGCCTGAGGAACGTGCTGGAACGAGCTGTCACGCCTGGGATAATGCAGAGAATGCCTGAAAAAAATGGTGGGCCATTGTGGACTCGAACCACAGACCCCAGTCTTATGAGTAATGATGTTTGAAGGAGAAAGAGGGTCTTGGAACTGATTATGGGTGACTTTCAGCTCCATTTTTAACCTCCTGTTTGAATTTGCTAGGTGGCCAGCCTATATAGAAATCATCATTTAAGCCTCAAACCGCCAGATTTTTATTATTAAACGCCTTAGCAATGAAATAATTCTAATGGTAAATTATATATCTAGCAAGTATTCTAACAAGAATATTTTACTGCATATTGTCGTTCTTCATATTAGGTAGTATTACGAGGTCTACTATGCTCAAGTTTTCCCCTTTGATTAGCTTCACTTATTATTAATAATTATACGTTCAGTTTACGTTCAGTTTTCTTGCTCTATAAGTGTCTTCATCCAAGGAATAGATTCACTTGCTAGGTGCATATAGAGATTATTATTTAGCTTCAGTAAATAATAATATTGAGTGAGAAAATAGCTGATCTATTCTTTTTTATAAATTATATTCTTCGAGGTTCACCTCAGCGTCAAGTTGTTTTCTCTGTATTTTCCACACATTCCTTTTCATTCATTTAGCTACAGGACATTTCTGGTGAAGTTCATTTATGGCATGGAGAGTTGGATGCTAACGTTCCTATATCGGTTGGTAGGTATGTTGCTGATACACTCCCTAAATGCCGTGCAGTGTTCTATGAAGATGAGGCTCATCTCTCAACGGCATATAATCATATTCAAGAGATTCTAAGCATTCTGGTTTCCTGCCGGGATTGAACCAGCGACCAAGTTTATTACTACGAGATAACAAGAGAGCCTCCGAAGAGGCTCTCTTACTTTGTTCAGCTCTTTTTCCCCAATTACACTAAATGATATGATACTATTTCACTTCGACATTTAGTGTTAATGTCCACTCGCTTTTCTCTCCACCATCCCATGGTCTGCTGTATTTAAATGTCAGGGTAGATTGACCACTACTAGCAGAATTAAAACTCCAAACATCCTTACCCGCTGCACCAACTATACCACTGGCTTCAGGCGAAACATAATTATGTTCTGTCTGATATATTAAGGACTCGTCACCGATATTCACCTCTTCCCATTCAAATCCGGTGGAAGGGTTAGAGCATAAGGAGACAACCAATGATCCAGGGAAAGTGATCTCGATTTCCTTAGTAATGTGAGGGGTCGAAGCGAATTCATCACAAGTAACTTCTACGAGAATACTCTTAACACCGTCGTTAAGTGGAGGCATTGTTTGAGAAGCCGGTTCTTCGGTAATCAGGATTTTTCCCGCAGAGACTTGGGCTGGATAAGACTCCATTACAGGCCCGGAAAACCAAACTTCAACCTTCTGTCCTGCGTTAAAATCGTTAAATCCTACCTTTTGATCTTTTTCACTATTTATTCGAGTGTATATCTGTGTCTTATCAGTAACAGTAATCATGAATTTGTCTGACGTATTATTATCAGGTGAATTCACTGAAATCTGACCCGATTTTTCACCTTGAGGTTGATTTATACCATCGATCCACCCGATAAGGTTTGGGTCAGTCTCATTAGCTTGAGCAGAGCAACCATTTAATACAAGGACGATACCCATAATTATTGTGACACCCAGAAGTATTAGTTTCTTAATCATAATATTTTTCTCCTCATTATTTATTTGCGACATTTATGTCTAGACATATTAGTCATCTCTATTATATAATAACGGAGATTTTCTGAAAAGGTTAGGCGGTGTTCTGATGAAAAATTGGACATTCATTACTAACCACGGGCTGGTACTTCTGTATATTTCAAAGAATCCACAATGCACTATGAGAGATATGGCTAATGCATTGGGTATTACCGAAAGATCAATCCTCCGAATACTTGGAGACTTGGAAGAAGATGGTTACATATCCCGTCAAAACACTGGGAAAGCAAATGTCTACAGGATGAAACCCAAGCTTAAACTAAAACATGAACTCACTAAAAACGTTTTGATTGGTGACTTAATGAAATTATTGAGTGGTGGCAGCGGCTGATTTCATTATCACAGGCAAACATTATTATACCAATTCAGCTGCACTCGTGTTTTATACCCAAAAAGATGCCTTTTAGGTAGAAGACGAAATTTCCCTGAGATTTCTCCATGTAACCGGGTTATCAGTTTATAATTTGTTGGCATTTGATGGTAGGTGTATAATTGCCAGAAATATAAACGATAATTGATATTGGGTATTTTATGAGTCAAAACAACGCTGTATGCGAAAATGCCGCTATCCAGGTAAATAATGTGCACAAGAGCTTTGGGAAGGTAAAAGCATTATCCGGGATAGATATTCAGGTTGATTCGGGTATTGTTTTTGCTTTACTTGGACCAAATGGATCAGGTAAGACCACGTTAATCCGCATCCTTACGACGCTTCTAACACCGGATTCGGGAACTGTATCAGTTGGTGGCTTTGACGTAGAACATGAACCATCTAGGGTACGACCTATTATCGGGCTTGCCGGTCAATACCCAGCCGTAGACGAAAACCTTACAGGGCAGGAAAATCTCGAGATGATTGGGCGGTTATATCATCTAGGGAGAAAGCAATCGAAAATACGGGCAGATAAATTATTGGAAGATTTTGACCTTTCAGACGCCACTAAACGGAGGGCTAAGACATATTCGGGAGGTATGAGAAGGCGACTCGACCTGGCAGCAGCGCTGGTGGCCAATCCCTCTATACTGTTTCTGGATGAGCCGACCACCGGACTTGATCCGAGAAGCCGAATCAGCCTCTGGGAAGTCATTAAATCACAGGCTAAACAATGTAATTCTGTTTTTCTAACCACGCAATACCTGGAAGAAGCAGACCGACTGGCTGACAGAATAGCCATTATGGAAAAAGGCAAGATAATCCAAGAAGGTACTCCCCAAGAATTAAAAGACTGCTGCGGAGGTGAAACACAGGTCAAAATGAAACTCACTGATCGAAACCAAACTGCTTATGCTTCAGAACTCTTGGTAGAAATCGCTCAAGGTGAGGTTAACCAAAATAGTGATTTGGGAGAACTTAGTTTCCCGGCTTCAGGGGGAACATCTGTGTTGGCAGATATCGTACGAAAGCTAGATGCAAATGGCATTGAGCTAACCGAACTAGGATTAACACAACCTACACTCGACGATGTGTTTCTTTCCATTACCGGACATATCACTGAAGAAGAAACTGACAAAGACCAGTGAGAAACAGCAGGTAGTGATAGTGCGACGTAAAGTATTAGAAACCCTCTCTGATATCTGGGTCATGACACAGCGTGATGTCAGGAGATATTTACGGCTGCCACAGTTACTTTTAACAAATATTATATTAAATGTTGTATTGCTACTTCTTTTCAATTATGTTTTTGGTGGGGCTATTCAAACCGGAGGCGTTGCCTATATTCAATACTTCTTACCAGGGTTCCTAGCACAATCGGTAGTTTTTGGTTCTACACAGACAAGTGTGGGTATATCAGAGGATCTTTCGAAAGGTCTAATCGACCGTTTCCGCTCACTACCGATGGCACGTGTGGCTTTTTTGAGCGGTCGGGTTTTTTCAGATGCGATACGATATCTTATCTTAATAGTAATAATGATTGGAGTAGGATATGCGGCTGGATTCCGCTTTGAGGCAGGTTTTATCCCAGCATTTCTGGGAGTATGGCTTATTGTCCTATTTGGTATCGCTTTAACCTGGCTTGGCGTTTTCATTGGAATTTCTGTAAAAGACGTTGAAACGGCCCAGGTAGCGGGTTTTGTCTGGGTTTTTCCTCTGGTTTTTGCCAGTTCACTATATGTCCCGATTGAGACTATGCCTTCATGGTTGCAGGTCTTCGCTGAAATCAATCCTGTTACCCCCATGGTAGATACTATACGTGGTTTATCATGGGGCACAGATATCTCTTCTTCATTGTGGAAGATACTTGTCTGGGATACAGGTATTATATTGATAACTCTCCCACTAGCTTTACGGAAGTATCGACTACTTGCTAAATAATAACTAGATTCCTTTATGATTTTTAGACAGGCGGAGCGAGCCTCCACCGTCTTCACTAAAATCGTTCCTTTTTAGTTTTCTAGACGAGGAGTTTGACTCTCTTGTATTTCTTCTATTGATATACAAATATCACATTTAACTTCATAGCAGCTTAGGTTGCTATTCACATATTTTATTGGTTATGATAATGACAATAACAATATCTGAGATTAGCCGGAATTATACACAGCACAACATTTCAGGAGAAGATGGATACAAATGGCAGAGAAACACGAAAAATCTAAACAGCGAAATAAATCAAAGGATTCATTTATTAAAGGATTATCGCTTCATTCGTTCGCTCAGGGTGGTGGTGCAGCCCGGGTCGATACTAAAAACGGTAAAATCCTTAGGATTAAACCACTGCATTACGACGAAAGATACACTCCAGAGGAAATCGGTCAATGGCAGGTTAAGGCACGCGGTAAAGTATTCAAGTCAAAACTAAAGACTCTACCCAGTCCTCACGGTCTGGCATATAAACAACGGGTATACTCTCCTAATAGGATCAAATATCCCCTTAAACGTGTCGATTGGGATCCTAATGGTAATCGGAATCCGCAGAATCGGGGTAAGAGCAAGTTCAAGAGAATATCCTGGGATGAAGCTACCCATATCATTGCCAGTGAAACAAGGAGGATGCAGGCAGAATATGGGCCATATTCTATATACCTACAGGGTGACGGACATGGAGAGTCTAAAATTGTTCACGCTTCACACGGGTGTCAAACCCAGATGTTTAAATACCTGGGAGAAGACGAGGAAAAAGGAGAGTATACCCTGCAAGTCCGGACTCCTGACAGCTGGGAAGGATGGAAATGGGGTGCTACCCATATGTGGGGAATGTCTCCTTTCGGCACTTATGGTCCGAGTCCCAACGGGTTCAAGGACATCGCCGAAAATACGGATATGATCCTGGCCTGGGGTAGTGATTGGGAAACCACACCGTGGCAACTCGGCGGGCAGCAACTGAGTCTATGGGGATATTTCTACGCAGAACTCGGAATCAAGCATATATTTATCTGTCCTGACTTGAACTATTCTGCCGCAATACATGCCGATAAATGGATTCCTGTATATCCCAATACCGATGCCGCATTATTGTTGGCGATAGCGTATATATGGATAGAAGAAGGCACTTATGACAAAGACTTTATCGCCACTCACACGCACGGTTTCGACAAATTCAAGGCGTACGTAACCGGAGAAGAAGATGGAGTCCCGAAAACGGCGGAATGGGCTTCACAGTTATGCGGTGTCCCGGTCTGGACGATAAAAGCATTAGCAAGAGAATGGGCATCAAAAACAACGACGTTCGGTAGCGGTAGTGGTGGGTCGCTTTGCCGGGGTACCTATTCTACGGAACCTACCCGCATTCATGTGGCATGTTGTGCCATGCAGGGAATAGGAAAACCGGGTACCAGCCGGACGTCTGTCTTCAGTATGCCTCGGGCCTCGGTAATGCTTAATGCTTTCTCAGCTTACCGCGGGCTTGGAGAGGTCAGGTGGCATCCTAAGCAGTTCCTCCCTAAAACCAGACTCCACGATGCCATCCTTGACGCTTCCGCTAATAAACCTATGAAATTTTACAGCACGGGCTCACCAGTAATGCCCACCGAAGACCAATTCGCGCAATACCAGTATCCTGTGGAAGGCTGCTCCGAGATACACATGATATGGTCGGACTCACCCTGCTGGACAGGCTGCTGTAACTGCGGGAACAGGATGATAGACGCGTTTAAAAGTCCCAAGATAGAGACTATAGTGATCCAGCACCCTTGGCTGGAGAATGATACCCTTTATGCCGATATTATTCTGCCGATCTGTACGAAGTTTGAGTTAGAGGATATCATGATTGGCACCGATTCGTTCTGTCAGAATGTGTACCTGGAAGGGAGGTGCATCGAGCCTATCGGCGAGTCCAAGAGTGATTACGAAGCAGTCGGTGAAGTAGCCAAGAAACTCGGAATATATAACGAGTATACAGAAGGCAAGACCATCAAAGATTGGATAAGAATCGGTTATGAGGGCAGCGGCATTAAAGATTATATCAGCTGGGAAAAACTCAATGAGAATGGGTTCTACTGCGTACCGCCAGCTGAAGGCTGGGAAAACGACCCTGTCGGACGATCGGACTTCTTGAGAGATCCGGAAACGTATCCCCTGAAAACTCCTACCGGGAAAATAGAATTCGAGGCTACGGGACTGTTGGAGAACTTTCCCGATGATGAAGAAAGACCGCCCGTACCTCACTGGATACCATTCGGCAAGACCCACCAAGAGAGTCGGCTACATCCCAGGGCTAAGCAGTATCCATTCCTCCTCGTTTCAAATCATGGAAGATGGAGAGTGCACGTTCAGCTTGATGACGTCTCCTGGTTCAGGGAAATCGAGACATGTAAGGTCAAAGGACCGGATGGGTACCTGTATGAACCGGTCTGGATAAATCCGGTCGATGCTGTTTCAAAAAACCTTAAAAACGGGGATATGGTCAAGATTTATAACGAACGTGGTATCGTCCTCGGTGGAGCCTATATAACAGAGAGAATAATGCCGGGAGTTGTATACCAGGATCACGGTGCCAGATCTGACCCCATAACCGACCGGATTGACCGTGGTGGTAATAATAACCTTATTTCTCCCGAAAAGACACTCTCCCCCAATACACAGGGGCAGGTTGCCAGCGGTTTCCTCGTTCAGGTTGAAAAGGTTAGCTGTGAAGAAATGGATATGTGGAGGAAGCAATACCCCGAAGCATTTCAGAGGGAATACGACCCGGCTTCCGGTCTCCTTTTCAACGGGTGGATTGAAGAAGATATTCAGGAGTAAACATGGCAGTACAAAAACAAACACAGGAAGTAATGTCATATGACAATACAATACAGACACTTCACCACAGGATGTCTGCTAACCGTTTCGGGCATCGAACCGTTTCAGGAGTGATGAAAAATATAAGTTCCGACTCCAGTGTTATCGCCAAGATAAAGGTGGAGTACTATGATGAAATCGGAGAGTTAATCGGTACCGAAACTGAAATCGTGAGAATACTCCCATCGGGTAAAACCGCTGCTTTTGAAGTCGTTTACTCTGGAGACCGACGCTGGGAAATTCAAAATTATAAAATCGTATCGTTAATCCGTATATAACACGGCTCTTGTGACTATTGATATAAAGAACTACCTTAAGAGCTAGATGGATAAGACAACTCCACAATATGTGTTGGAAACAACCTAGCATCTTTCTAGGGATAGACAGGATCTTCCTCGTCTTCATTATAAATAACAGAGAGTAACGGTTTGGTTCCAGAGTCTGTTTGGTATGCTAACCGGATATTTGTTGGAGCCACTCCTCCAAGATTTCCAGATATTGAGAAACATAGTCACGTCCACTATATTCGCCGATACAGCCGGTCTGAACCGGTGTTAATACGTGTCCCGCCCCGGGAATGACCTCGATCCGGTAATGTTGGTTCCCTGCTTTTTCCAAAGCTTCATAGTATGCCGTTGCTCCTTGAACCGGGTCCACGTTTTTATCGAGTTCTCCATAAAAAATGAGTACGGGAATTGCGGTGGTTTCAATATATTCCATCGGATCGATAAAAGCGTCGGTATCCCGTGGCCAGGGGTTCCAGTTATTCTCTTCGGTGATATTCAAGCCGGTGTACTCCTGGACACTTGGAATAGCCATGAGAATTTCCACCGCTTCCCGGTATTCCTCGTATTCAGTGGTTTTTATCCACTGTGGCCAATATTGTTCTACCAGAGCCGCCTGCTCTTGAGTACCTCCGTCACAAATAACCTTCTGTCCTACCTGGTAGGCCATCTGTTCAACGCTATCCTCACCACCACCGCCTACCACTATCATAAAAGCCGGGTTATCCATTCGGTCAATAACCATGGGCATTACCCATCCAGCCTGGCTGATACCCCATAGACCTATACCTTCCGTATTGATACCGGGGTGTTCTCTTAAAGCTTTAATTCCATCTTCCAGTATATTTGCTCGTTGGGTTAGCGTTTTGCCTCCCTCGAACTCACCGGTGGATTCTCCGCTGCCCGGTTTGTCCCAGGAAAATACGGCGTACCCGTTTCTCAGGAATACCTCTATCAATGGCTCGAGGTAAACAGCGCCGTCACGTGTGGCCGAACCACTACCGTGTACCAGCACCACTGCTGGGTGTATTTCTCCATCAATAGGGATGCGTAAATCTCCTTTAAGGTTGAAATCGCCTGATTTAAAACTTACTTCTTGTACCCGTGCGGACTGGCTGCCGAACATTTTGGTTTCCTCGGGGCCGAACGAGGGAGCTTGGTTGCAGGAAACCAGAGTTAGAATAACAAACAAAAAAGCGGATACCAATAACAACCAGTTAAATCTACGCATAATGGCCATCTACCAGACGACTCTCCTCGATAAAAGGAATTATAGTTATGGGTATTATTTATTGATAAAGATTACTAAGAAAATCTACTTCTGACTCATATCCAGATAAGCCATTTATGGTGGCATCAGCCCCGTTTGTTAAAACAATCTTCTTTAGTTCTGGCATGGTTATTTCCACCTCTAAAGTGATGTTCACCATATTGTAAGTTAAATCGGGCTTAAGCATAATAATTAGAGTCTCATCTTCAATTTTCATTTTAATAAACGGGATCGCGGTTTCTTCAAACCTGGTGTTAATATTGAAATCTTCGCCTTTGGTTACTGTTACATCAAATCCATCGCCTATTTCAAGACTACTAAAACCAGAGAATGAATATTCTTCGTATATAATCACATCAGTATCTTCAATAACAGTCAGGTTTGATTGTGTCCCATCAATCGATCGTGGACCAACAGGACCGATCGGACCTACATGACCATTGTCAGGAGGACCGCCGCAACCGAATGTGAGAATCTCTAATAAAACAATAATTAACACAAATAAAATTCTATTACTATACTTGTTCATAGATACATGCCCTTCTAAGTTTCTCGCATTTTAACCTATTATTCCCAAGTATGGCAATCTGAAAATTACATGTCCTGTAAAATACCATATTGATTTTCGTTGACTTCCTATCTTATCACGATGCCAATGCTCTATATTTCCTAAACAGGAAACGGAAAAAGTAAACAGTCCTGCGCACCGCAGGAATCATATCCCGATGTTCACTCAATAACTCCACTAACCCCTTGTTTTCCCACGTTCCCCGTGCTATTATTTGCACACTACGTACACCTCAGATGAAATTAATAGGTTGAGTAAGTATAAATGGGGTGCGTAACACGCATTTTTAGTGTTCTTATCAGTATGGTCATCATCTCTGCGGGAGTTCTCACCGCAAGTTCTGGATTTCTCGGTGGTCATAGTCCGGAGTTTGGTATCCCGATGATGCTAATCGGAATAGGTCTATTTCTTTTCATTGTTGTGGTATCGATTCTGGGCACCAAATGGCCAACAGCTATAGAGACCTTTGTGATTACGATTGGCGTAATATTGCTAGCAGTCGGACTTTATATCCAAGTGGAAGGGACAGACCGTGTATCGTCGGCATGGCCGATAATAATATGCATAGCCGGTGCATTTGTAGTACTATGTCACCGTAGAATAGCGGGTTGGGTGCGTAGTGCTGCCGCGTTTTTTAAGCGACGAAGCTCATACAAATAGACGTTTTATTTACCACGATTATAGTTACCATAGTTATGATTATTACCGTTGTGTAGATACAGTACTAGGTAAAGATGAATATCCTGTATGATGGTGATAGTATCTAGAGATAAATATACATTGTGACTAAGTAAGGTTGTATGATTCCTCTGAGGCAACCCTACCTCAAGCGTCTTTTTTCGGGTCATGTGAGGTAGCCAATATGGGTATTTCTCGAGATATTGTTCCTTTTTAGTCTTTTAATGCAAATCTGACCTTATACTGACTTTATAATGAATTTACACGAGGAATCATAAACTACCAGTCGATATTTCAACCCAGATGCTACCTAAATCACATACAATACTTAGGCTAATTGATATTATAAAATCATGATCATTGAAACAAACCCATTTCAGTTTTATAATTATTTAACCATGGAAGGAGGATGGATTGTATAAGAAGATCTTAGTACCCTTAGATGGTTCGGAGCTGGCGGAATGTGTGCTTCCCCACGTGGAGTCTATCGCCAAGGGGTGTGCCGCTGTGAGCGTAGTATTCGTGCGTGTACTCGATACTTACGTTCCGAGTGCAAATTATGTTTATATAGGCGAGGCACTCAGGAAAGATATAGAAGCAAATAACGAGAAGGCGGCTAGAGAATACCTCGATGATGCCGTGGGCCGGATTAACCTGAGTGGAGTAGAGGTACAAAAGCAGATCCTCAATGGCAACGCAGCCGAGAGCATTGCCGAGTATTCCACTAAAAATAATGTAGACCTCATCGCCATCGCTACTCACGGGCGTTCCGGCATCAGCCGCTGGGCCTGGGGAAGTGTTGCCGACCGGATACTCCGTTCCGCCTGTGTCCCCGTACTGATGGTGAGAGCCCCGGGATGCGTGCCCGGTATTTAAATACAATAAGGGAGATATGAAAATGTATAAAAAAATCGTTGTACCGTTAGACGGCTCCAAGCTGGCAGAATGTGCTCTCCCTCATGCCGAAACCCTGGCGAAAGGCTGTAGCACAGAGGATATAATTCTCGTCAGTGTAACCGAAAAGGTACGTGGAAGTACACAAGCCCCCGAAGCCCGGGAGCTCTACCTTGGCAGCGATAAACCGGGGTATCAGGGAGCCGGGATGGGAGTGTCGGTGACATTTGGTAAAAAGGAGAAACAAGCCCAGAAATATCTGGATAAGGTTGCCAAAGGACTGGCAGCTAAAGGGTTAAATGTACGGACGGAGGTACTCTTCTGGCCCGTGGCTGAAGCTATTACTTCTTATGCAGAGCAAAATGATGCCGATATTATTGTCATGTCAAGCCACGGTCGCTCCGGCCCTAGTCGTTGGGCATATGGCAGCATCGCTGACAAAGTGCTCAGGACCAGTTGCATACCAGTTCTGATAATTAAAGCCCCGGGATGTGCAACCGGTATTTAAGGAAGCAGCAATGATTTGTAATGAAGTGGAGACCAGATTATGAATAAACTTACACTTCCATTTGAGTCCAAATTTCTGCCGCTGAAGAGACTCCACGACAATTACCGCCGGTCTATCGACCACCCCGAGGAATTCTGGGGAGAGCAAGCTCACCAGCTTGACTGGTTCAAGACCTGGGACAAGGTACTGGAATGGAACTCTCCTTTTGCCCACTGGTTTGCAGGAGGACAGCTTAATGCATCATACCTGTGCGTTGACCACCATGTTAAAAGTTGGCGAAGGAGCAAGGTGGCGATATACTGGGAAGGCGAGCCGGGAGATTCAAGAGTATTCAGTTATTCCACCCTTTACAATGAAGTCAATCGCTTCGCGGCCGTATTAATAAAGAGAGGCATAAAAAAAGGCGATAAGGTGGCGTTATATCTCCCCATGCTTCCAGAGTTGCCCGTTTTTATGCTGGCCTGTGCCAGAATTGGCGCGGTTCACACCGTAATATTCTCCGGTTTTAGCGCCCAAGCCCTGGCTGACAGGATTATCGATGTACAGGCCAGGTTGCTGGTAACCGCCGACGGTGGGTTCAGGCGGGGAAAGGTAATCCCCCTGAAGAGCGTCGCTGACGAAGCGCTGACCAAGTGTCCATCGGTGGAGAGCACCGTAGTGGTCAGAAGAGCTAACAATACGATTAAAATGAAACGCGGCCGCGATTTCTGGTTGGAAGACCTACTGGATGAGGAGGCACCCTTTGTCCCTCCGGAGTCGGTAGAATCAAACCATCCACTGTATATACTTTACACCTCGGGAACCACCGGTAAACCAAAGGGGATAGTACACGGTACCGGCGGTTACATGGTGCATAACTACTGTGCCTATAAGTGGGCTTTCAATATTAAAGAGGAATCAGTTTACTGGTGTTCAGCGGACGTGGGCTGGGTTACCGGCCACAGCTCAATAGTCTACGCTCCACTGTCACACGGCGCCGCCATCGTGCTCTACGAAGGTGCGCCGGATTACCCGGCTGTCGATCGATGGTGGCATATCATCGATAAGTACGGAGTTACTATTTTTTACACTTCGCCCACTGCTATTCGTATGTTTATGGGTTACGGTGAGAAATGGCCACAAAAACATAACCTCAGCAGTCTGGAGTTGCTGGGGAGCGTGGGCGAACCCATCAATCCGGAGGCATGGCTCTGGTTCTATAAACACATCGGCGGTGAAAGATGTCCTATTGTTGATACCTGGTGGCAGACGGAAACCGGTGGCATTATGCTTTCACCAACTCCCGGGATAGAATGTGTACCTTTAAAACCCGGATCGACTACCTTTCCGCTGCCG
>Ga0209427_10002640_pt1 | contig 21032 bp, 23 predicted proteins | sample DeeMarSWOR136_30_FD_187465 | JGI IMG/M metagenome (GOLD analysis project Ga0209427, IMG submission 187465) | Marine sediment microbial communities from White Oak River estuary, North Carolina - WOR-1-36_30 (SPAdes) (version 2) | ecosystem: Environmental > Aquatic > Marine > Intertidal zone >...
CGAGGAAGGTGCTCGCCTCAGTCCTTAGCGCCTGGAGGTCGTAGGCCTTTTTCTCTGCGGGGCTGAAGGGTATCTGGGCGATGTACATGCCGTCCTCGACGATCTTCTGGCAGGCAAGAGCACCCTGGAGCTTGTAGCTGCCCTGCGTCCTGTAGATGGTCGCGCAGGCGCCACAGAAGCCGCCTCTACAGCCCGCCCCCCTCTTGAACTGGTGGCCGGCGTACTCCATCGCCTTCATTATCGTGAGGTCTGCCGGCACGCTGTGCTTCTTCCCCATCACGTAGATGGTTACCATGCTCTGCTCATTGTTCTCCAACTCGATACCTCCTAGATCAGCCCCCTCTCCCCCAGTAACGGTCTGGGGTCGGGGTAGTTCTGGTCCACCGCGATCGCCTCCTCTTCTAGGTCGAAGGCGAGGGCCATCAACTGGGTGTAATAAACAACCGGGATGTTCTCGAAGCCCGGGAAGAGCCGCGCCATCTCCTTCTGCCTGTCCCCGAGGTTGAACTGGCAGAGGGGACAGGCTGTAGCCACGAAGTCGGCTCCGGCCTCGGAGGCCTGCTCGAGGATGCGGTGGGAGACCTCTGCGGTCACCTCCTTCATGTGGACAGTCTGGTAGGCCCCGCAGCACTTCGTCTTGTAAGGTATGTCCAAGACCTCGGCTCCCAGGGCCTCCAGCAGGTCCTCGAATATCCTCGGGTTATCGGCGTCGTCTATGCCGTATCCCCTGGGTCGGAGGAGGAGGCAGCCGTAGTAGGGGACAACTTTGAGCCCGTCCAGGGGTCTCACCACCCTCTGCCTGACCCTATCCCAGCCCTCCCTCTGCAGCACCTCGAGGAAGTGGACAACCTCCACGCTGCCGCTATACTCAGGCTCCTTCTCCATGATATCACGGATCTTCCCCATCTTCTCCCCGTCCTCGTTGGCGGCTAGGTTCGCTCTCTTCAGCGTGTTGAAGCACATGGCGCACTGTGTTACCACCTTCTTCTCGCCCACAACCCCCTCCTCGTGCATCTGCTCCACGCGGATCAGGTTGCGGATGGGGGCGAGGTAGTGCATCACGTCGTCCCTGGCGAGGGCATGGACCGTGCCGCAGCAGTTCCACCTGGGCAGCTCCACGAGGTCCACGTCGAGGGCCCTGGCGGCGGCCACCGTCGAGGCATCGAAGTTCTTAGCGGTCGTCTTGAGCGTGCATCCCGGGTAGTAGGCCATCTTCAATTCTGGTCACGCCGATAGCTTTCTCTGGTTGCTGATGATGGCGACCTGGGGGAGCTCCCTCAGCTGCTCGGGGGTGAGCTTGTCGAGCCTGACCCTGTCGTACTTCTTCCTGAGGACCATCTGCCTCAGCGCCTCCATCACGTTGGCGATGTCGATGCCCCGGGGGCAGCGGACCTCGCAGTTGAAGCAGGTGCTGCACACCCAGATCGTCTTCGAGTCGAGGACCTCCTCGATCCCCAGCTGGGCGTACCTGATCACCTTGGAGGGGAGCAGGTCCATCTCCTGGGCTAGCGGGCAGCCGGAGCTGCAGGCTCCGCACTGGAAGCAGAGGTCGATGTTCTCGCCGCTCAGCTCCTCCACCCTCGCCTTGAAGGAGGCGTTCTCCGGCCCGAACGTGTAGAAAAGCCTCGATTTTCCGGTTGACATCCGTAGAGGGTGTGCATTACTCATTTTATACTTTTCCGAATATTGGGCCTACACTCTAAGTACTTAAATCCCCTGTGCCTGCAAGATAATGGGAGTGTTCGAGATGGAGTACCACCTGAAGACTCCTGTTCCAGAGAGCCAACTACGCAGGCTCAAGATGGGCGACCTCGTCTACGTAACGGGTACGGTGATCACAGCTAGGGACGAGGCCCACCTAAAGGCGCTGGATCTCCACGAGAGGGGGGAGGCACCACCCGTCGACTTCGGGGGCGTCTGCATATTCCACTGCGGCCCAATCATGAGGAAGGAGGGCGACGAGTGGACCGTCGTCGCGGCAGGCCCCACCACATCGGCCCGCATGGAGATATTCCAGGATAATTTCATCGAGGCCTTCCGACCGGCCATCATCATCGGAAAGGGTGGAATGGGAGACAGGACGGCAGCCGCATGCGGGAAATTCGGATGCGTCTACAGCGCCTTCACCGGGGGCGCGGCACTCCTGGCCGCTCGGGGAATTAAAAGGGTCAGGGACGTCTTCTGGCTCGAGGAGCTGGGGATGCCCGAGTGTCTCTGGGTATACGAGGTGGAGGACTTCGGTCCCATGATCGTGACCATTGACAGTCATGGGAACAACATGACGAAGGACGTGAAGGATCAGGTGACTGCGAGGATGAAGAGCATAATGGAGGAGCTGAGGGATAGGCATGACTAGACTGGAGAAGGTCGTGGAGGACACCGCCGTCGAGCTGCTGAGGATAGCGGCAACCGAGCTCTCCCGAGAGTACGTCGAGGCGATGCAGAGGGGCTTCGATGAGACGGAGGGGGCCGTTGGCAGGTCCCAGCTCGGCAACATCTTGGAGAACGTGGAGATCGCAAGGGAAAGCTCAAAGCCGATGTGCCAGGACACCGGCGTAGTGGCCTTCATGGTGAGGCTGGGAGACGAGTTCCCACTAAGGTCTGACCTGAAACAAATACTAGTTGAGGCGACTCGCAGAGCTACTAGGGAGGTGCCCCTCAGGCCCAACGCAGTGGACATGTTCAGCGGTAACACTGGGGACAACGTTGGCCTCAAGGGTCACGTGCCTATTTTATATATCGACCTCATCCCCGGTGACGGCATCGAGCTCACTGCTATGCCTAAAGGGGGCGGAAGCACCAATGTCGCTGCCCATAGGATGTTGAAGCCAGGCTTGGGCTGGAAGGGTGTGAAGCAGTTCATCATCGAGGCCGTGGCCAACGCAGGTTCCCTTGGCTGCCCCCCCTACTTCGTCGGCGTCGGCATCGGCGGGGGGGAGGACCTTTGCATGACTCTGGCTAAGAGGGCCCTCCTCAGGCCCTTCGGGGTCTGGAACGAGGATCAGAGGGTGGCGAAAATCGAGAGAGAGCTGCTCCAGAAGGTCAACCGGCTGGGCATCGGCGCCATGGGGCTCGGGGAGGGCCCGACGGCTCTCGACCTCCACATAGAGATGGCCGCCCGCCACCCCGCTTCACTACCAGTTGGGGTCGTCATCAGCTGCTGGGCCCTCAGACACGCCAGGGCCACCGTCTCTAGAGATGGAGTCGTTGAGATAGATAAAAGCGGCTGAGCAGCGCCACTCATCTTTCCCTTTTCATTGAGCGAGTTTATTATATCCTCATGCTCGTTAGAAGATACGATTGTCATGAAGGAGAGATGGGAGCGGAACGCCAGCAATCCTATGGAATACCATGTTGTAGAGGCGAGGAGGGGCAGGGAGTTCATCCTAAGGCTGACAACGGGAGCCGATGTCTATCTGGCAATCCAGCAATTCGCAAAGGACCACGGTATACGCTTCGCCAAGATCCACGCCGCCTTCATGGGCGGCCTGCAGCCCACCAGATTCCTGATGTGGGCGCCCGACACATCGGACCCAGAGAACTGGCACAACGAGTCCACGGCCACGATCCACAACCAGAGCATGATCCTAAGCATGAGCGGTGTCATCCACCCCAGGATAATGAGAGGGGAGGAGGAGCCCTTCCCCGCGATCCACTTCGCAACGGGAGGCGCCTGGGACGTCCCCACGATGGGGGGACACCTCGAGGAGGGAACCCTGGTGAAGGGGGTGCTGGAGGTCTTCATCACCGAGATACTTGGTATCGACGTCTTATTACCATCCGACTACGCCCCAGAGTCCGATGTTGCTCCGGAGAGCTGGTACAAGGAAGTCGAATAAAAACCACCCTTTCCCGCTTCTATTTTATTCGCTACTCTACCTCTATAGGCCTGACCACTGCACTGTGACAAATGTTATATCGGGTTCAAAGTAAAATACAGAAGATCGGAGGACATTCTGTTGGATGACCTCAGAGGCAAGCTCACCATAGGGGCTGATAGCCTAAGAGAGGTGAACTCTTTTCTCCTCGACCCCGAAAACCCCCTCGTGAACGGCCTTCTTGACATCGTGGAAAAGTACGGCGGCGTGGATGAGATCAACCACAGGGCCGTTGAGGCGGGGGCGGTCGAGAGCCTGATTGAGCGGCTCGGTGAGAGGAACTCCCCCTACGTCAGAGACCTGGAGTGGCTCATGGACAGGAGGGACGAGGGGGCTTTCATCAGCGTCTCCGACTACAGGAGGAAGGTCCTAGGATCCAAGACTGACTCCTTCGAGTTCGACGACTCCTACGCCGTCACCCTGGAGATCAGCGCCTGCAACTTCTTCCCTTGCCTCATGGAGGAGGCGAGGAAGGCGATGGAGGAGGGGAGCCTCATGCCCGCCCGCTACATACGAGTCAGATCCATGAGGGAGCAGGTGGAGGACGACGACATACTGGCCTTCGCCGCAGCCATGAAGATCATTGGTGCCTCATACGTCCAGACTCTAGACAGCAAGGGGACGGCTCCAGGGCCAGATGGGCAGCCCGTGAACGTCCATCTCGGTGGCCCGGGGACCATCACAGGCTACTTCGGGGGCGTCGGCGTGCCCAACGACTACGCCCTTAGGTGGGTCGAGGAGTACCTCCACTACTACACGGTGTACGGGATAAACGAGGTGCTCAACATCAATCCGGGTACCGTTATCTTGGGATACTGGCTCCACAAGCTGGGGATAGACATAACCTTCAAGGTCTCTGTATTCATGGGGAACGACAACCCCTACGCCAGCTTCTGGACGCTGATGGCGGCCAAGCTCTTCGGCAGGGAGAGCGGAGGCACCTCACTCATAGGCTACAACCTGTCCAACTCCGTGAGCAATGAGACGATCGAGGCCTCAGCCTACATCAGAGGAGCCCTCGGTTTCGACGATCATATCCGCATAGAGCATCACATTACGGAGACATGGAAGGGCATCGTCAGGCAGCCCTACGATAGACTCGACGAGCTCTTGGACCTCGCCGGACAAGTGAGGAACATCAGCGCAAAACACGAGGGAGGCGTGCCTTGGATCGAGGAGAAGAGGGATTACCCGTCGGACATACTCGACTACTTCCTCACTAAGGAGGAGATAATGGAGAGGGGGCTGATGCCCCTGCTGCTCAGGAACTACCTCGACAAGCACGACGCTCTGAACAGGACGGCCAGGGTGCTCACCGAGAACGGCAAGACCTTTCTGGCTGCCCAGAAGCTACACGCAAAATAATTGTGGGCTCAGGTCTCAGTCGATACATCTGAGCTCTTTGAGGCTTTCCACGGTCTCCTCAAGGGACTCCTTAACCTTGTTGAAGGTCTCCTGGCTCACCCTACCCGAGCTAGCCAGTTTATCCAGTGCGCCCACGGTCTTGTCCGCCATCTCCCTCATCCTCGAGATCTCCTCCTCCGTCATCACGTGTGTGAGGTCCTCCAGGAAGGCGATCTCCCCCCTCCTCCGCGCAATCTCTGACTCGTAGTTCTTTATGTCCCATCTGAAGGATGGGGCCTTTGCCTGGTACTCGTCGTCGGGGGCGTCGCCGATGGATCTCCTGATCTCCAGCTCCCCCAGGCCTACCCTGGCCTCGTTCAGGGCCTTCTCCAGATCATTAACGTCTCGGGCCCTCCTAAGCACCTCGTTCCTTCGGCTCATGCACTGATCTGTGCGGGCGACGTAGCCGTCGAACATACGCCTGAAGTGGTCCTCCTTGACCTTTTCCTCCTGGATGAGATCGACTATCCAGAGCTTGAGGGAGATGCTCTTCTTGAGATCCTCCATCACCTGTTTCACAGCGGGCTCCGGAACGAACCCGGAGGGCTCATCCACTATCTCGCTGGGCTCGAGCGCAGCCTCTTCTTCCACCTCCACAACTTCAGGTTGCTCCTCGTTCGTTTCGGCCACCGTCAGCTCGGCTGACGACTCATCAGCGACGGCTTTCGCCTCCTCCCCCAGCTCAGTCGTTGGAGGTTCCTCTGTCTGGTTGGATGCTTCCTCGACCATCGGAGGCTCGGCCTCCACCTCCATGCTTACCTCCTCCTTCTCCTCTTGGGGGGAGCTCTCCAGCTCCTGCTGGAACAGGGGGTATCCGCAGTTGAGGCAGTACATGGTCTTGGGGCCTTCCATCTTGCAGTTGGGGCATACAATAGTGTCTTCCTGCTGGTTCTCAATCATAATGACCCCTCTACTTGTATTGACTCCCTATTTTTAAATTAATAATCGGAAGCATATTGAAAACACTATCGGGAAAGAAAATACTGTCTGATGCGATTGAAGAAAGCCCATCGAATATGATTGTGTACTCCATAGCCATGAGCTCGCCCTCCTTCAAAACTTTACCAGAAGAACCTGTAAAATAGCAAGATTTATATGTAAATCTTTACCATTTTTTTATGTAAAATAACCTCGCCCCCAGAGGGCGAGGTACAAAGGGGGAACATGACACGGGGGTGCTCTCAAACCACGAAGCTTACGTCTGGAGGGAGTTCCAGAACGGCAAGCCGACGAGTACCATAGCGGAGGAGGCCGAGGGGGAGAGCTGGAGCCCCTCCTACGCCTCACGGGTGTTGAACAGGGCGCGCAAGAAGATAGCCGAGGTGCTTAGCGAGCACGCAGACAGCCACCGCCTCGACGTGGAGAGCCTCCTCGACTACAAGGGGCTGCTCATAGGCTTTGATTACCAGGCGAACGCCCAGGTCTACATCGTCTATACTGAGGCCCTTGGGATAGTCGTCTGGTACAGGCACGAATCCTACGCTGGTAAGCTCTGCCCCGACTGCCCCAAGGAGGCGGAGTGCAAGGAGACACTGGACACGATCATGGGGGAGTACGGCATTGAGCTGCGGCTTGACGAGGAGGCTCTCCCCATGACAGCGCGGTCCACGGCCATCTTCAACAAGCTGGCGGCGAAGGAGGTCCCCCGATACAGGAGGAAGTGATCTGAATGGGAAAGGAGGTCAACGTGAAGGTTATTAAGCCCCCCGTGGAGCGGGTGGCGAGCGGGAAGATATTCAGGCCGTCCAAGGCCTTCCTTAGAAAGGAGATGATCAAGGTCGTCGTGGCAGGCATCATCATCTGGAGCCTGGTCATGATCGGATTCCTATCAGTGGGACTGCTGGTGGCGTCCTCAGATCCAGCGGAGGTCCCTGACTATGGACGCTTTGTGAGCTGGTGCATGGGGCCTCTCAACACGTGGACTTGGATCCTGAACCTGGTTTGGATGCTCCCCGCCCTGATACTCTTACCATACTATGTCAGGAGCATCGAGTACTCGGTGAAGGCGGAGTCTGGCGAGACGATGCCCGAGATATACGTCAAGAAGGGCGTCGTCACCGTGACACGGAAGCACGTGCCCTTCAGAACGATCACCAACATCTCCAGCAACGCCGGCCCTTTCGACAGGCTCTTCGGCATAGGGAACGTGGAGATAGAGACCGCGGGCTACTCTGGCAGCAGCAAGACGGGACCGGAGGAGAAGTTAGAGGGTGTCGTCTTCTACGAGGAGGTCAGAGACTTCATTCTGAACGAGCTGAGGAGGTTCAAGGCACCCTACGCTACGGGGACAGAGGTCGTCTACCCGGAGGAAGAGCCCGTGCCCAGGGGACCGGGGCTGGATGACGAGATACTCATAACCCTCAGGGAGATAAGGGACCTTCTCAGAGGCATGAGGGAGGAACGAATCCAAAGCTGATTTTTTTAAAAGGGAAGAATCCTCCTCCACCAGCTCTTCTTCTCAGATCCCTTCTCAGCTCTCTCCTCTTTCATCTTTTTCCGATGCTCGTCCTCTTTTCTCCCATACTCTTCAAGTTCCTTAATTAATCTCTCCACGTTCTGCTTGTCCTGGAAGGTAGCGAAGTAAGGCAGGGTCCTTTCGCTTACGAAGGGTATGAATGGTGCAACCATGTAGCGGCCCAACTGTCCACCCACCGACGCCAGAGGCTTTATACTCTCCAGAACCAAGATTGCGACGAGATCCATGTCATACTTGTATATAGTCTCGGCGGCTTTTTTGATCATCTCGTCTTTTTCTTTTTCGGAGGGGTCTTCCCACATATTCACGCACCATATATCTACTCTCTGAATCATTATATTTTCTTTACTTCTGAATAATTTGAAAAATTTTAACCTAACAGCTAATTATTTTGATTAATAAAATAAAAAAGGGTAGGTTTGAAAGGTCTTATCTCCCGCTGTACCACACTATCCTCTTAGTAGTATAACCGAATATTAATACCACAGCTATGATTAAAATCATCACATAGGTATAATTTGCAACCCGTGGATCCAGCATAGCAACTAGACGACCTATTACTAGCTCGAACCTGAATGAGACTGTCTGCCCATATGTCACTCCGAAAGCTGATAGCAAGAATACCCTGCCTGCTGTATTGACGTATTTATACGCTCCGGAGCTCTGAGCCGTGAATATGAAATACGCAGCTGCCGTAACTGTACCAATCACCATCACTAGGTTGTTCAATGAGGTCCAGGGTAGTAGAGTTGCCTGTATCTGCCCTAAAAAGTCCGCCATTACTGATGTCCTCATTGCCAGGCCCAAACCTACTCCAACTGTTAATACTACGGGGTAGCGTGAAACCCAGAGATACTCGGATTTGAGCCGGCCTAGAAGCATAATTGATAGGATAATTGAGAGTATGTAGACGTAGTCTCCTCCAGCCACTTTAGTGATCGCATTCTTTTGGATGAAATCCCAGTTTGTGGCAAATATATATCCTCCCAGGATCCCCATGTAAATATTTTCTGTCAGTTTCGAGATCGGGTTATCGCCTATAAGTACTGAATAGGCACCAAGAGAAATGGCAGATCCTGCAAGTAATCCCCATACTGCTGCATCCATCATTCCTCACCCCTAGTTCTCTGTATGAAGTAGAAGACATTTCCGAGAATTACCAGAATCATCCAAAGGAGTCCTCCAAAGTTCGTAGCCATAGCTTGGCCTAAAGCTGGTCCAGGAAGCCGCATGAGATACTCATACTCAGCTGACCCCCTAACTCCGCCAAATATGCCTTGTAACTGTCCAGCACTGATATATGGACTAAAGTTTGGTACCTCGTTTGTTGTTGACATACCAGTTATTGGGATACCAAATGGCACTGAGATCTGTCGGATACCATATGGCATGCTTCCTTCTGATCCACCCCACCAAAGTACTGCTGCGAACGAACTTGCATCATTTACGCCTTCCAGCAATGGGATGTCATCGATGGGTGTGCCATAATAGTCGGATGTAATTGTTGCACGTATGTCATTGACTAGAGAGCCTACGCCAGCCTCTCCTCCGGCTACATATCCCAAGTGGACCCAATCCACGCCGTTCTCTGCAGGCGTACCAGGTGGAAGCTTCCCTAATGCTGTCTCAATAGCGCGTACCGTCCAGAAATTTTGTTCTGTACCTATACTGAAAAAGACGATCTTAACTCCCTTCGTGAGCATATGATAGATCTGAACTACCATTCCAGGTCCCCCCTGTGGATATGTGGCTGCCCCTAACCCGCCTTCAAAGATGACTATAGATCCTTCTGGGATGCTATCAGAGAAATCGAAGGCTTGTTGAGAGTAACCCTGTATATCCATGGGTAACATTACAGGACTAAGAATAGGATATGCAAGTGCGATGAACAAAGCTGCGTATATTATCCTCTGGTCGATGTTCAAGAGTTTATTTATTATACTCATATCATTCTACACCTCTTCTCTCCTCTCGGACACCTAGATGTTCTTTCTGTCTGCCTATGAAGACCCTTACACCTAGACCCATAGTTCCAAGAGATGTGCCCATGATCATTCCTCTAAAGCCTGCAGAGCTGGGGTAAGATCTAAACCACTCACCTAGGGGAACCACTGGTGGTAAAAGGATCCCACCAATAGGAATCAACATGGCTAGAACTACAAATCCAGTTATAAGTAAAACTGCTGCATTCCAGTTCCGAGCTCTAAAAACTCTATAAGCAGCGGATGTGATGTAGAATGCTGTGAGTGAGTAGAGAGCAGCACCTGTGGGTGATGTCATATTGTCGTATATCCAGAGAAAGTTTTCATTCCTGACGCTTAATAGACCTAGACCTACAGTAATTAATAGCGAAATCATGTAGAAGATGCTATAATACCATCCGCTTTTCTGTTGTGAGATTGTTCTTGCATGGGATATTGTCAGAAAGATAACTCCCAACATCAATGCCGCAGCTGAGACTATTGTAGTAAAGGATCTCATTGTGATGTTGAAGCCTGTAACGACATCGGGCATTGGGAAAAAGTGCTCTAAAATCATTAGAATTCCAAATATTGCTGATAGATAAACGGGGATTTGAAGTTTAATTAGTGATTCACTCAATCATATCACCTACCATGAGAAGATTCCGGAGATGCTAAATCCAGCAGTAGCCAGTAATGAACCAATCACGATTATTATCAATGCCAGGTATTTTCCGATATCTTGTCCAGCTAACGAAGCGGTATTTGTTGGATCCCCGGAGACATAGGCTCCCAAAGCATAGAGTTCTTCTCCTATTATGCTATAGTCACAAATTGCGACTAAGAATGGGATGTTGTGAGTTGTATCTGTGCCTCCAAGTGAGAGAGCTCCAACTCTTGCGGCGTTCTCTGTGAATATAACAGCTTTGTGGTACCAACTTCCGAGGAAGAAAGCTCCCGACACTCTCTGGCTCCACATATTGTTGATGATATACATTCTGTCAGCACCATCGGGAAGGTACATGACAGTTCCAAAAGGATCGTAGTCATCTATTTTTCCCTCGGCTCTGTATGCCTCCTCAACGATGTCAGCTGCGATAGAGTAGGCAAGACCCTGAGTAACAGGAACAAAGAATTTTGAACCAAGACGGGCAGCGATTCTCGCTGTGTGTGAGAGGATCTGAAACGCCGCAACCGTCGGAGCCAGTATACTTGGTGTGGTCATGTTGGTACTGTCCATGAGATACCAGGCTGGACGACCCATCTCTACACACCGACCTATAATCTCATCAATCGCATCTACAGCCTGAAGTCGCCTTAATGTCGGCATCTTTCCTGAGTATGCTTGCTGCATAAAGTATAGGATAGCTCCAACTATGATTACTAAGGCTACTACGCCTAAGGCTCTTCCAGCAATTATTAGAGACATTTTCTGTTTTCTCCACTTCATGTTCAGCATTATATTATATATAATATTTTTCTCTAAACCTTTTAAAAAAAAAAATAAATATTTATTTAAGGCTTTATTTTTTTGAAAACAGATAAAAAAATGAAAAACATCCATAAAATTGTATTAAATTATCGTGTTCATAGAATACATATGGTAAAAACCATCTGATTCAATAGAGTTATAAACATGTCATTCAAGAGTCAGTCACGGATAGAAAATGCCTAATGAAATAACCTCACCCGAGGCATTCTTCGGTTTCCCGATGGGGAGCGACCGAAAGATTGCTCGGTGGGACAGGATTGTCGAGTACTACAAGAAACTTCAGGAGGAAAGCAACAAGATTAAGGTCATAGAGATGGGGCCCTCCACGGAGGGGAACACCTTCCTCCTTGTGATAATCTCCTCCTCAGATAACCTAGCTAACCTCGATAAGCTCAGAGAGAATAACCTAAGGATCAGTGATCCTGAGGATCTGACTGAAGAGGAAGTCGAGGAGCTCATCTCTAAAGGAAAGACGGTAATCTGCCAGTCTATGAGCCTTCACGCCAATGAGATCGGTGGCACCCAGATGGCCCCTGAGCTCGCATATGAACTGATAACAAGGGACGACGAGGAGACCAGGCGGATCCTCGAAAATGTTGTGTTCCTATTGGTTCCCTGCTTCAACCCGGACGGGGAGATCATGGTGACCGACTGGTACACCCGCTGGCTCGGCACCGAGTACGAGGGCGAAAACCTCCCCTGGCTCTACCACAAGTACACTGGCCACGACAACAACAGGGACGCCTTCCAGACCAACATGGTGGAGTCCAAGTACATGGCGAAGATCATGTTCAGGGACTGGGTCCCACAGGCCTACGTCGACCACCACCACATGGGCAGCTACTGGGCGAGGCTCTACGTGCCGCCCTATTGCGAGCCCATCCACCCCCACGGCGACCCATTGATCTGGAGGGAGCACAGCTGGTTCGGCGCCCACATGGCTTATAGGCTGGAGCAGGAGGGCAAGACGGGCATAGTCAACGGCGCCCAGTTCCTAGCGTGGGGCCACCTGGGATTCCACTGGATCACGATCTACCACAACATTGCTGGTATGCTCACCGAGTCGGCGAGCGCAAAGCTAGCCACGCCACTCTACATCCACCCCAGCCAGCTCAAGGGAGACAGGAGAGGCACACTGCCAGAGTACGAGCCCCAGACTAACTTTCCACACCCCTGGCCAGGGGGCTGGTGGAGACTCCGTGACATCGTGGAGCAGCAGAAGGTCTCCGCCTGGGCCACCCTCGACATAGCGGCTAGACACAGGGAGACGCTGCTAAGGAACGCCTACTTGAAGGCGAAGAGGCAGACCGAGAGGGGTGCCTGCGGTACACCAGTAGCCTACGTCATTCCATGCGAGCAGCACGACCCGTTGACCGCCGCAAAGCTGGTGGAGAAACTACTTGTGCAGGGCATCAAGGTGAACGTGGCGAGGGAGGAGGTCGTCACGGACGGCGTGGTCTACTCCCCGGGCTCCTACGTGATCGATCTCGCCCAGCCCAAGAGCGGGTTAGTGAAGACACTAATTGGAAGGACTATCTACCCCGATAACAATTGGACGAGGGCCAGGGATGGAACTCCCCTCAATCCTCAGGACTCGGCGACGGACACGATGTTTGAGAACATGGGTGTCCGTGTTGACCCTGTGAAATGCTACACCTGCGGGGAGATGGAGAGGATCTCGGAGGCTGTGTTGCTAGAGGGCGGTGTCCCGGGAGAGTCGGTGCACGGTTATGCCCTCAACTGCGGACTTAACGACAGCTTCATCGCTGTCAACAGGCTGCTGAAGGCGGGGGCCAGGGTGTTCAGGAGCAAGGCTGCCTTTGACTGCGGCGGCTGCACTCTGCCCCTCGGAACCTTCGTCGTCAGGGAGGCAGAACCTGACATCCTCAGGGAGATCGCCGAGGAGCTCCACGTGACCTTCCACCCTCTAGAAGACGATATTGAGAAGACATCGGTGAAGCCCCATCGCATCGGCATGTACCAGAGGTACTGGGGCGGCAACATGGACGAGGGCTGGACACGCTTCGTCCTAGAGCAGTTCGAGTTCCCGTACTCCACCCTCATGGACGATGAGATAAAGAGAGGCAAGCTGAGCGACAGATACGACGTGATAATTCTGCCCAACGACCCGGAGGTCCTCATCACGGGGGTCGACATCCAGGAGTGGTGGGATGAGCACTACCCGTGGTGGCCCTTCCCTAACTTCCCAGAGGAGTACAGGAGCGGCATCGGCGAGGAGGGAGTCGAGGCTCTGAAGGAGTTTGTCGAGAATGGAGGAGCCCTTCTCTGCTTTGACGGCTCAAGCGAGCTGGCTATCAATAGGTTCGGGCTCAAGGTCAGGAACGTGCTGAAGGACGTACCAAAGAAAGAGTTCTTCTGCCCAGGCTCGACTCTCCACGCCTGCGTCGACAGCTGCCACCCCTCCGCCTACGGCATGCCGAGGGACAGCCTCCTCTTCTTCTGGAACAGCCAAGCTTTCGAGATCATCCCATCGGCTGACAACCACAAATACGAGATAGTCGCCTCCTATCCGGAGCGGGAGATCATGGAGAGTGGCTGGCTCATCGGCGAGGAGAAGTTGAAGAAGAAGGCCGCCATGGTCGTATCCCGTGTGGGCAAGGGTAGAATTGTTCTCTACGGATTCCGCCCCCAGCACAGGGGACAGACCCACGGCACTTACAAGCTACTCTTCAACAATCTCTACGGCTGACCCTTACAATCCCATTTTTCCCTGTTTTTATCCATTTTTTAACTTAGGAAGATTGATATCGCCTCCTAGAAGCTTCTTATTGATAGAAGTGGTCAACAGTCGACCTGGCCTCCTAAGAAGGCTGTGGAAGTTCCTAGTTGTTGAGAGAGAGCCCAAGCCCTACTTCCGGGTTGGCTTCCGCTGGTGGAGCCCCTTTGACGTCCGTAAGTTCGCTGAGGAAATGAAGAGCGTCTATGTGTTAGAGGTTAGGAATGAAATTGATATGGGGGACAGGATCGACATCTTCCGGGACTTGAGGGTGGAGATAAGGGTTAAGGCAGATACCCTACAGGCTTTCATTTCTCCTTATAAGGCGATCATGTTCCAAGATGAGGCAGCTCCCCTAAGTAGGAGGGACCTTGAGCTGGAGGAATTCGTTCTCAAAAAGTACCCTCACGTTAGAGATACGCCCTTTGTCTAAACTTAGATACACGATCAATCGTGCTCTCCTAAACTCGTTATATAGGTGAATTGTGGTAAGCTCCTTTGATAATCCCTTGGCAGAAGCCCATGTCGAAAGGATCATTGAAGAGTTCCCTCTTGACTTATCATCCACGTCGCCGGTCCACATCAGAGGGTTGAGGAGAGACGCTAGACTCTTCGAGGTAGAAGTCGATTGCTCTCCACTGATCCAAACGGGAGTAGGGCAGGGAAAACACTACATAATCGACACCCCCCAGTGCAGGGAAGTCGCCTGCCACCCCCACATCGTAGGCGAAGGGCTGCGGGATCTTTGCCAAGGAGCCGCCGTCGAGTTCCGTGAAGCCATGACCGGGCTGGGCCTGTTTGAGGGTGGGAGTCTGGCAATTGTGAACATACTGCGCGGGTCCTCAGGCTACAGGCTTGTGGACTTGTTCAATGGGGATGTGCCCAATTTCACTGTTAGGACTCAATATAGAGGTGATGGTTACAGGGCCCACACGGATGACGCAAGGCGTATTGGAGTCACGTATCGCGACTACTCTGAGGATGATCACCGGTTCCGGGGAGTCAAGATGGTGGTTGTTCCGGACACCTTCGCCACGGGAAGGTCGGCTGAGGCGGCTCTACAAGACCTAATGCGTGCTGGACTTGAGCCTGAGACTGTCGTGATCTACGGATTCACCGCGGTGCCAGCCCTGGTCAGGATCAGCGGAGTGTGTGAGGACCATGGGCTGGAACTGGTGAGCTTCTCGCTCTGCGACATCTCCCAGCTGGCCCACAACAACTATGACATGCCCATCTACGGTCTTGATGAGAGCCTCTACACCTCCATGGGGGGAATGAGGAGGATGGGGTCGATAATCGACTCCAAGACACTGAAGGATGTCCTCCCCCAATACGTAGCTGGCATGGATCAGCCGGGCGACTGGTCGGAGAGACAGAGCACTCTCTTCAACGGTCGAGGGAACGAGGTCGGGGACATGATGGGGCATCTCACCAAGAGCCTCAGGCTCATAGAGTCCCTGAACGAGATCAATAGAGAACAACCCTGGTACAGCGAGCTCCATAGCGGTATAGCCGACCGAGAGCTGAAGATGATATGGGAGGCATTGGAGTCCCTTGAGCGTCACGTTGAGATGGGGTTCAGGCTGATCGAGTGAAAGAGGGTTCCGGGGACAATCAAGCTTTGAATGATGCATGAATAGGTGGGAGCTGCGTTGCAGTATTACCTCGTCCTGACTAAGAGATGCAATATCTGTCTACGCACGGCATGGAGTGAGTTCGCGCGCGCACTACACTGATACGAATACTCACGAAGCGTCATCATTTTAAATGAAGCTCTTTCAATTGTTTTTCAATTTCTGGGGATCCTGCCACTAAGCGTTTTTGTAGAAATTTTCTGTTTTCAGGGCCCATCTTTTTTGATATAGAATTTAAGGCTTCAAGGCAGTTTGGGTCTATCTCATTGATTCTAAGTTTCCATGATCTGTCATTACCTGGTGTGAATTCTACCTTGCACCTCTTCAGTTCCTTTAAGGCTTTTTCTTCGCTCATTCCTCAATCCCAGCCTTTAAGGACTCCAATTCCTCGATGATCAAATCTGCCGCTTCCCTTAAAAAGTCTTCATAGGTTTTGTCATCTTCTTCGAAAGCATATTCTGTGGCGTCTTCGATGTCGCTCACAACCTCAGCAATCGTGTCGGTTATGTTTTCTAATTTTGCCTCAGCCTCTTCAAGTTCGTGGAGTGTTCCTCTGTGAGTCTGTAACATTAGCTGTATCCTCTCAGGCAGAGCCCTTAAGGGGTCATTACTACCATGTTCCCATTCACCTTCGATTGAGAACTCGTCATCAATTTTTCTAACGTTATTTCTGATAAACTCAAACAATCGGTTAGCACGAGCATGTTCAATGTTATAGCCCCGGTTATCCGCGTCTAACTCGGTCTTCATCTTCCTTATGAGAGCCTGTGAGTCATGTAACTGGTTTTCGAGATTTTTCACCCTTGGGTGTTCGTTTATTCGAATTCCCAGTCCCGCATAAAATATTTCTCTATTTAATATACCGTTATTTACCAACATTCCACACAGCTCGACTATTCGCTCAGCAATCAACGGTGTGACCTGATCGTCTCCCAATATCGACCATTTTTCAGAGACTTTGAAGCCTTTCCCACGTCCTAGACCTTGGAAGCTGACCACTTTGATATCTAGGTCAAGTACCGAGGGGTTTAGCGTGGAGAGCGGGGCATTTTTCCCACAAAGGGGGCACACGAGGTGGCTCATGGTGCTTTAACCATGGGAAATTATGTCCCAGGTACCCTATAAATATAGGCTAGCCTATTATCAACACTGGACGTATTTTATGCGTGGGGAACCGTAATTTTATCACATTTCCCATTACTGGGAAAGGGATCTTAAGGATAAAAGGATTCTAAAATGGGAAATATATAATATAATGGGAAAGATTTATTTCCCGTGTGGGGATCTCTTTTCCCATGGGAAAAACTAAGCGAACATCGAGAGAAGAAATTGAGAGATTTATTGAGGATGGCTGGAATTTCAGGGTAAAGAGGACCAGTGGGAAGTCGTATATTACCAGAAGAAAAGGACAGAAGGAGAGAAGCCTGGGACCGTACACAGAGGAGCTATGGAGTCTAATAGGGGAATTACTAAATCCAAGCCCGAAAGTGACTGGGGAACTTACTGAATTAGATGTCGAGCATTCAGAAGATACCATGGCGCAAGACAAGATGATAGCTCGAGTGCGTGAATTAACCGAAAAAATAGACAAGGCAATAATGTTGCATAGGGGGCTCCATATGATGCAGAACTGTTATTATAATGTTGATGGATTTTGTGAATACTGGAGATGGGAGGAGAGACCTCACTTTTTTGACATCATCGATGAACTATGGGATCCTGACATCGGTGATTATTCAAGAAGGAGGGTTGTGTTGACAATTGAGCCCTCTATGCAATGGATGATTAAAGCCTCCATACCTTACTGTGCTACATGCAATGCTTATCTAGATATTGTCGCCTTTGACAGCGCGAAAAAGGTTTCATTGGTTAAAGATCCTTTTCCAAAAAATTAATAGTATTCATCAATTAGTTTATGACTCATTTTTTTTGAATAGTAGGTTCTTAGATTGAATATTGCTTGCGATACGATGGAGGAGTAACTCGCGCGCGCGGCAATGTCTGAGGCTTCAGAGCCCTAAACACGAAGTTCATTGTCGCCGCCCAAGTTCGCGCGCGCAGCTCCACGAGGGGGATTCAAGCACAGGGGCGACGTCATACTGCTGCGCGCATAAGTGGTTCAACATGGCCTTCGAAACGACGAGAAAATGATTGATGAACTCCAGTGCACTTTGCCATTAGCCAAGGAATAAATAGAGGAGGACATTTTTACCTAGGGACGATTTTAACTCGCGCGCACGAACAGCTACGAGATGATTCCTTGAAGGGAAATTTGGGGATCTTAGATGGAGAGCGCGTTGGGGAGGGACTCCTGGATCTCGATGACATAACCCTCAGGGTCACGGAGCATGAAGACCTTGATCCTAAGCCTCTCAGACTCCTGCGGCTGATCCTCGATCTCGACGCCTCTCTCCACGAGTCTCTCATACCAGGCGTTCGCGTCGTTGACGTTTAGGCATATGATCACGGGCTTCGAGTCGCTGGGCCTGTGGTAGCCTTTCTCGCCGTCGACTAGGCCTATGTAGGCACCATCCCTGATCCTGTAGATCTTTGACCACCCCTGGTCGACGACCATCTCGAAACCCATGACCTCCTCATAGAAGCGCATTGCCCTCGGCAGGTCCCTGTAGTAGAGCCAGGGGATGAGCCCCTTGACGCCGTAGTCCTCCATGTGCAGTCCTCGACGAACGATATGGTGTATTGGGTAAAAAAAGGTCACCGGGATCCGTATGAAACGCTCAACATTTCCACAGATGTCAGTACATCTTGTTGCCTGAGCGCCTCCAGAGGTCGAAGGCCTCTGCCGCGCGGGAGCTGTTAGCGTGGTACACTTGGACGCTCCTCTCCCAGTAGGGCTTGCACAGCTCCCGGTGCATCTCCTCGTCCCTGAAACCCACCTGGGGGGCCGAAGCCTCGAACCTGGTGGCGGCGAAGACTAGGACTGGTATGCGGGCCCAGGCTATGGCGGAGTAGCACATTGGGCAGGGTTCGCAGCTGCTATATATCTCGCAGTGGGATGTGGAGCCATCCTGGGGGAGCCTGGACTCGTCCCTGTCTATCATGTCGAGATGGAAAACCCCCAGCTCGCTGCAGGCTGAGCGGATGACTGAGACCTCCGCGTGGGCAGTAGGGTCGCTGAGCTCGACGACGTGGTTTCTGTCCCTCCAGCATCGTATGGCTCGGCCTGTCTCGTCGTCTACCTGAACCAGGACGGCGCCGAAGGGCCCGCCGCCCTCCCCCACAGATGCCTTCGCCTCCTCGCAGGCCATCTCAAGCCACCTGTTCGAGGCGGCCTCGATCCCGGCGAAGGGAGCGTCCTCAGGCTCAGGGTTCAGGGGCCTGACGCCATCATAGGGCTCGCCGCAGGGAGTCGATCTAGCGAGCCTTCTTACTCTATCTTCCTGCATGACATCAGGGAATAACCGGTGTGGGCTATTAAGCTCTCCCAGTGGTAGGCCTTGGCACTCTCTGGGATAGGTTTAAATCGTGTTGCATGGGTGCACACTGGATGAAGTTATTCGGCGGGTCCCAGCTACTGCTGAGCGTGATAGGGGTCTCCTTCCTCTTCATCCTCAGCTCCGGGGTAACCGGAGCCCTCCGCCCTCTCTTCTTTGTAGAAGCGGGGGCGGATCCGGTGCAGCTGGGGCTCCTGATGGCGGTTCCGTCGCTGGTCTCTGTTCTCACTAGGGTGCCCTCCAGCGCGCTCTCCCGCAGGCTGGGCAGGTGGAGAATGATGTTCTTCTCCCTGGTAGTCTCCCTCGTTTCGACGGCTTTATTCGCCTTCGTCTACGATCCGGTTATGTTTTTCCCCCTAGTTTCATTGGCTGCCCTCTCTTGGGCTATCTACAGCCCGATAGCGGTGGAATTCGTCTCTGATCTTTCTACGCCCTCCACGAGGGGGAGCACCATGGGGCTCTACTTCACCTCCATTGGGGCGGCCCTCTTCGTCGGCCCCCTCATAAGCAGCGTTCTCACTGTCTTCATGAGCCTCCGTCAGCTCTTCCTGTTTACGGCGCTGATACCACTCGTGGCGCTCCTTGTCTTCCTCGCTGTTACTAGGCCAGGGGAATTCGATTTTGCTACTCAGGATGAATATGGTATAGACAATGGTTCCAGCGGGAGGAGCCTCTCTAGGATCTTCAAGACTAAGGGCTTCACAGCCCTCTGCATCGCGAGGATCGCCTACGCGATGTCGATGGGGGTCTTCTCCACAGCATACCCCGTGTATGCAGAGGCAGGCTTGGGATTCAGCGCCTCGGCCATCTCAATACTATTCTCCTTCAGGGGGATCACGAACGTCCTCGTCAGGATGCCTGCTGGCAGGCTCTCGGATAGGATAGGGAGACGGAAGCCCTTCATAGCAGCATATGCCCTCGCGATCCTCATATTCGCCCTTCTGGCGTACGTGAGGAGCTTCGGGCTACTCATTGTAGTGATGGCCCTCTACGGGATAGCCTGGGGTATGCGGGTAGCCCCATCAACGGCCCTAGCCAGCGAGAGCGTCGCCGATGACGACAGGCCACTAGCGCTCGCGGTCTACATGACGATGTTCGACGTGGGCTCCATGATAGGCTCCCTCCTAGCTGGTTTCACGAGCTCGGTGTTGGACCCGCCCGCGCTCCTACTCCTTTGCTCACCCGTCATGGTTATCGCCCTCGTCGTTTTCATTGTTTTTCCAAGCAGACAAATGGGGTTTGAGCCTCGCCCCTCACATATTAATCGGCCATGACAGGGCTTGATCGTAAACGTGTAATACCCGTGCCGCGTGCTATATTCCCTGTGAGTCTGGGTGAGGTACACATACGTCAGGGCTTTTGACATACCCGGGGCCTGGTACAGGACCCTGGAGGAGATATGGAGACACGGGGACGACTTCCAGGTGGGCTACGGCTCAGAGGTCACTATGACGCGGAAACTCAACCTGAGCATAGAGATAACGAGCCCTGAGACGAGGCCCCTCGTCGCCGAGAAGGCGCCCTGCGATATGAAGTATATCAACTCCTACGCCCTCCAGTACCTCTGGGCGGGGGTGAAGGAGGAGGGGGAGACCTACACCTACGCCAGCAGGCTGAGGGCCCCCGTGGACCAGGTGGAGCAGGTGATCAGCAGGTACGTGGAGGAGCCGAACGACAGGCAGCTCACCCTCGTCATCCGGCAGCCCCAGGACATCTTCAGGGACCTGGCGGGAATGAGGCACGAGCCCCCCTGCCTCACGGTGATAGACACCGAGCTCTACGATGGCAGGCTGCACCTCACCTGCTACTTCAGGTCCTGGGACGCCTACGCGGGCCTCCCCGCCAACGTCGCCGGGATCCAGATCTTCAACGAGGCGCTCGTGAGCGAGATCAACAGTCGGGCGGGGACCAGGTACGCCACGGGGAAGCTGATATTTCACTCGAAGAACTGCCACATCTACAGCAGGCTTTACGACCTAGTGGAGGAGCTGATCA
>Ga0209427_10002641_pt1 | contig 21032 bp, 17 predicted proteins | sample DeeMarSWOR136_30_FD_187465 | JGI IMG/M metagenome (GOLD analysis project Ga0209427, IMG submission 187465) | Marine sediment microbial communities from White Oak River estuary, North Carolina - WOR-1-36_30 (SPAdes) (version 2) | ecosystem: Environmental > Aquatic > Marine > Intertidal zone >...
GTCTACTATAATTCAACAGATGTCGCTGGCCACGTGGAATCCACAAAGAATGTAACAATAATGATCGATAAGACACCTCCTGAGACCACCATCACTACTCCCAGTGATGATACTGTTTACACTGGCAGCATTTGGATTAATGGAACCTTCGATAGCATGATAAGCCAGATTATAAGCATCAAAATTAATGATACACGTTTTGACCGTGTGGAGCCTTCAGGTGTGGCGCCTTACGGCTTTACGGGTATTTATAGCTTCTTGGCATTAATTACAGAAGAAGGTGAATTCGACATTGAGGTCACAGTTCAGGACCAAGCGAGCTTCAACACAACTGTAACAAAACACTTGATTTTTGTTAATAACACGCCTACAGGCAATAACGTGAAGGTTACTGATCTGGTCACCAGGGTTAACATAACGTTTGACACCGTCACAAACAGCGGAACAACACTAGTGACCACAAGCGATACAGGACCTGAAGCCCCAACAGGATTCAAAGTCAATGGACAATATTACAACATCACCACAACTGCCAACAGGAGTGGTAACATTATTTTAGCCATACCTTATGACGAAACTCAGGTTTCGGGAGATGAAGCAAATCTACGTCTGGCGCATTGGAACGCAAGCTTAGGAGCATGGGAAGACATCACAACATGGGTAGATACAGTTAATAATATCATTTACGGAAATGTAACGAGTCTCTCATTATTTGCTATAATGGTTCCTCTAGATGTTCCTCCAAGCGATGGTGATGGCGGCGGTGGTGGCGGTGATGGTGGCGATGGTGATGGCAAGTCTGCGGCCCCCAAGAATTTGGTAATTACTCTACTCTCCGAGATTGCAAGTTCCGTCACACAGGGAACATATATTAACGTCACGTTAAGCATCACTGACAAATCCGGAAAAGGTATAGAGGGTGTAGATGTAACAATTAATATTGGAAACATTACAACAGTTGTATGCGAGGATATCGGCGATGGAATATACCAGGCACTTTTAGATACAAATAACCTACCCCTTGGCACTTATCTTATCGCAATTACAGCGCAAAAGAATGGATACGAAGAAATGAGCGCAGATTACACACTAACTGTACGCCTTAGACCCTCTGTTATTTTAATAGGAATGGTGGGTGCTTTCAGCGCAATAGCCCTTCTTGGGCTTATCATTTTCACAAAAAAAAGAAGAAGATAGTTATTACTGGTCTGATTACACCGGCGTTGACGATGGAAGCGGCACTGACAAGCACGCCATTGCCGGCGATGGCATTGGAGACTCCGACATCCCCTGGCCAAATAACAACTACGACTTCTATCCCTTCATCGCAGAGAGCGGCTGGGCCTAGGGAAACGGCTGCTTGAGTTCAAATCAAGCATGAAAGAGGAAAAGAAAATCAGTGGAACTCAAATTTTTAAGGTTAGAGAGATATTATGCAAAAAAAGTACTATTCAGCAAAACTTGGCGTCTCTTTCGAAAAAATGGCGCCATAATGCAGACATAAATAGTTACAACGAGAAATAGTTAGAACGTAGCCTCTTCCGATTTTTATCCTATGATTTTTTATACTGAGAATTACAATTTAACTCACTGAAGTGATCTATTTTTAAGTTCAATTGAAAAGTTTTACCACAAATAATAATAAATGCGAAATCAAAGCTAATTCTTGAGAACCATGAAAACATACATAGTTACCCGATTCAGTAACCTTGAATTAAATTCAAATACTCCTAATGCAGATTTTAATGACCTGAATGAGGCGATAAAATCTTTTCTGAAAAAACCATCTATTTTAGCGGAACTAGAAAAGCCATTTGAAAAAATATTAGGTTACAATTTTTTTAACAAAGATCTAGATAAAAGTTTTTATGAAAAAGTCAAAGAATTAATCGCTAGCAGTAAGATGTTCAAAATTGATGAATACGGAAAAATGATAGTACTTGACTAGAGGTTAATTATTATAAGTAGCAGATACTGATTTTTGACATGCCAAAATAAATCTTGATTACATTGAAAATGCTACAGCCTATCCCTATTCTATATAATAAGATATTGTGATTGTATCATAAATATACACGCTTTTTCAATATTCATTTGAATAGAATACAGGCAAATATATATTATAACCTAGATATTTGCGAATATTACAAATATTGGCAGTAAAACTGCGAACTTTTCCACAATCTTTTTTAGACTGTTTATGGTATAAACATAAAAGGATATTTTATTTGCCTATTATATGACTTCATCCAAGTTTGTAGACTATATGTGCTTTGAAACGTTTTATGAAGGAGAAAGTTAATTATGGGGGGTTTTAACCGATTTAAAAGAAATGACGAAGAAAAAAATTTAGAAAGGCAAAAGAAAGAAGTTTTAGACAACAATTCTACCGAAGTACCTCCTGAAATGGAACAAAAGCATGAAATAGAAGATATTGTGGAAGAAAAAGAAATTGAAACAACCATCTCTGACACTAATGCAGACTATCAAGAAGAAAAGGAAGATGGTGAGACTGTACCAATTGACACCACTGAGATGGTTGAGCAACAGGAAGAAGAAGGAAAAGAGAAAGAAGTAAAAGAAAACACAGTAGAAGTAAACGGAGCGGAGGAAGTTAAGGAAAAAGTACATATTTCAATACATGAAGAACAAGACGTTGTTGACGTAAGTATTATTGAAATGGAAGATATTCCAGATACTGAAACCGAGCTTGTTGATCCCATTGTTGATTCATCAAAGAAGTACTATTCTGATGTAAAATTAAGCATATTAGAGAAACGACTAGATACGCTTCTTCACACGAAAAAACAACTGCTCAGCAATCCAAAACCAGACAACAAGAAACTAGAGGAAATTGTGCTATGTATTCAAACAATTAAGAGTGAAATAGAAGATACAAAATATGAAGCGTTCCGTTTTTCTTCAGAAATATAATAACTACTGTAGACGTGATTTTATTGCATTTCACTCATTTTTGTATTGAACTGTTAGCAGGAGATTACATATCGCCTTTCAACAGGCCAGTTAATTCCTTCTTAGGTTTACATAGACGTGTATAAGCAATATTTTTCTTAGAAGTTCGAACACAAATTTCTATAACTCTTTGAGTTAAGGTTGAAAGAAACCGCTAATCCCATGAAATGATTTTTATTTCGAGGAAAATTCACTGCCGGGAATATCCTTTTTCAAGAACGACTCCTGAAAGAGCAAAAAGATAGACTACCCCATTTATGAACACACTTTGTGTAAGGTTATTTGCAGTCCAAATAAATCCAGCACTATAAAGGAATGGATCAAAAACACTTGCGATAATTAAAATAGAAGAAAAAGTCATCAGAGCGGACTTCCAACCGCTATATTTTGCAAGGTGGTAGGCAAGTAATAAGAAACCCAATCCTTCGACTAGATACAACATATGCTCTTAAGACGCCAATATAATAAATAATTTATGGGAAAAACTTTCGCACATCTAGTAAAAGTCTTCGCATTGTTTTTTTTTAAAAACTAGAGATCTTTTCGCTCCTTTAAACAAGGTTTCTAAGGGATTTCTTAATACAATACTAATGAGATTATATACAAATAATAGTTGATCTTTCATATTATGAAGGGATACCATGAAATGCCAAATGGTAGAACAAGGATTTCCTATGGGCAGTTGCCTTACAAAAGTTCCCGATGGAACTTTAAAACAAGCATGCGAAGTGACACTGGAAAGACAGGATGATATTTGGCATAGATTGATTAAAAGTATTCATCTTTCTCGTCCAGAAGACTATTTGTCAATCTATCAGAGCGGCTGCTCCCACAACTGTTTAAAATGTCATTCGTGGTACTTTAGTAAAGTTGTTGATGGTCATTTCTACTCAACTGATGAGATTGCAGAAAGAGCTGCAGAATATGAAGAAATGGTGACTATAGCAGTTCCCCATGAACACGCATTGATGTATTACGCCACAGACTTATGCAGGCATTGCGGGTCATGTATTATCAAAGGAGAGGAGGGACCTCTATGTCCGAAAAAACTATCTCCCTCTCAGATAGTAATGAGTCCGCAAGGATATGGTCCAGCACGCAATATTGTAGCTTTTACAGGTGGAGATTTAACTTGTTATGCGGACTTTTACGTTCAAGTTACTGAAAAAATTAAAGCGCAGTGCGAAAATATTTGGGTCTTACTTGAAACAAATGGCTATGGACTAACTCCACACAATCTGGACAAGTTTAAAGAGGCGGGAGTTGATTCGTATTGGCTCGATATTAAGGCTTATGATGAAAAAGTATACAAGAAACTGTGTGGCACAACAAATGAATGGATACTGCGAGCACCTCAAGAAATTGTAGATCGCGGATTTGTACTGGAAGTCCTTACACTTTTTATCCCCAAGTGGGTAGAAACCGACCAAATAACAAAAATTGCACAATTAATCGCAGATATCGATCCAAGCATCCCATTTTCAATCCTTGCCTTCTTCCCAGAGTATAAATTACAAGAAGTCCCAAGTCCAACACTAATGCAAATGTTAAAAGCATATTTTTCAGTTAAAGATACAGGACTGAAGAATATTCGGCTTGGAAACATAGGTGTGTTTGCTAAAACACAAAAAGATTGGGATATATTATTAACTCTTGCTGGTGAAGAAGCAATTTAAGGTGTGTAATTTCTCAGGTAAGGTGCGATGATGAGCAATAGAAATGATGAAGATATTGTTGATCGTATCCAGTATAAACAAGCCTTAATGACAGTTATTTCAAACTTTGAAGAAGTTCTAAGAGAGAATGTCTATGAAACAACTGGTCAATCACCACATGTAATTGAAGTGCGTGATGTGGATGAAGTCACTAGATTTGGAGCAACTGGACAGGTACATCTAGTGACTATTGATTTTAGTAGTGAATTTGGCGCACATCAAACAATGTTAGCCATAAAATTCTCTTCTAGTGGAGAAAAAGTCTTTTCAGAAGCATCTAACTCGCGCTGGTTATTTAAACAATTAGAATATTTAAATTATGGTGACCTAGGTACTCCAAAATTGCTTTTTGCCTTTCCAGAAGAGAAAATTTTGATATATGAAGGAATTCATGGCGATCCATATTATCAAGCTGATATTGAACCAAAAAAGAAAGCAGTGCTTGCAGGGCGACTATTAGCTGCAATTCACGGGTCAACTACGCGTTTAGTTGATGCCGAAAGTTATGAAAACCTCATGGCCTTAATGTTGTCAGATTTTCCGATCTCTGCTTTGCGAAGGGAAGCTATTGGTAAGGCGAGTTCGATATATTTTGAGGAAATGAAAGACTCAATAGGCGGAGGAAATATTTTTGGTGATTACCACCAAGGAAATGTAATACTGAGTAGGGAAAAACAAAATACTCATTTGCAAAAAATCTATGTAATTGATCCTGAATACATGATGTTTGCAGATAATTGCCGATGTGAAGATATTGCGAATTTCTTTGTTTTTCAACTCATTGAAGAGTATAAAAACACACGATCTATAGAAGAAACACGATCTGCGCTGCATTTTTTTCTTTTAGGATATAATCAAGTTCTCAGAGACTTTAATCTGTCGCTTAATGAATTATATCCACATATGCCATTAGAATTTCATTTAGCATATCACATTTTCATAAATATTCGAATGAGGATAAAACGCTCTAGACAGAAATTAAAAGGATCTAAGCAGGTGAATAAACGTTCCGTACAAGACTTCATCGCAGAGGTTAAAGAATTGATTTCTCTTGCAGAGTTTTTATTAAAAGAACGTCCTCTGACAAGTTGATCTGTTTTTAGGCAAATATACAAATCTGAAAACTATCTTATATCCAGAATTCAGCTACATAAGTATTTCTTAAGTTTTTAAATTGTTTAACTAAGCGATAAATTTTAAACGATTTTAAAAGGAAGAATTGCTAATGTAATGACATTAATATGAATTGTTATGTTGTTGAAGAGTTTATATCAACTAATTTAGTTTTATGGGATAATAATGAAAGATAGGGCACTGTATTCAATCTATATAATTGTCTTTGTAGTACTACTAGGCATATACTTCATTATTTCCTGTTTAACGTTATTAAATGAGCAAGTAACCACTGTTGTAAGGCTTTACAATACCATTCTTTTGTTATTGGAGTTTATAATGGCATTAATTTTATTTGGCACAAATTTAGGGACAAGAGCGTCATTTAACGAAAAACCATTACGAAGAGAGACACCGCTCCTAAAAAAACACCCAGTTGTTTCCGTAATCGTCTCAATATTCAATGAACCGATCCGGGTTGTAAAAAATACGTTAGTTGCGCTGAGTCAACTGACTTACCCAAAAGAGAATCTCGAAATATTCATCGCTGATGATTCAACAAGAGATTACTTCGTGAATTGGTGTCAAAAAAACTGTGAAAAACTCGGAATTAACTATGTTCACCGTACAGATCGAACTAATCATCGAGTGGGGGCGCTAAATAACGTCATTTACAATCACTCAAAGGGTGAATATATCGTAATGTTTGATGCAGATAACCTACCAAAAGAAGATGCAATTCAAAAACTACTGTATGAATTTGACAACACAGATAACGAGAAATTAGCTTTTGTACAGGGAATTTTTGACATAACAAACAACAATACGATCGCCGCACGACTAAGTTATCTGGTTGAATATGCCTATTTCACGACAGTAATCGCAAGACTGAACGAAAAGGGATTATGCGTCCTATCAGGACATTCATGCTGCATTAAGAAGTCTGCTTTACTTGAGATTGGAGGTATACAGGGTAAAACCTTTCAAGATGATTATGAAACCTCTACCGTTTTCTTTGCAAATGGTTTCGAAGGAAAGCGTGCCAATTTTCATTGCTCATCAGTTGTGGCACCCACAACGATTAGAGCTTTTCTGAATATGTATTTTAAATGGCTTCTTGGTGGCCTGTCAGTTTTGCGTACAAATTTTTTGACTATTTTAAAATCAAAGAAAATGCAATTTCGTCAGAAGATAAACCTATTTATTGGTTTTTCTTCGATGTTCATGAACTTATTCGTTGTTTTATGGGCAATAGGATTACTTTTATTAGTTTTATTTAATATCCCATTAGTTCGTGGTAATCTCTCTTTTTTGATCTTTTCTTTCTCCTCTTTTACACTATTTATGGCAGTTTTTATTGTAAATGGTCTTTTAAATTCATTTGGAGTTTATGTAATGTATCTAAGACGAGGAATAATGCTACCTAGACTCTTTACACGCTTTTTTCCAGCACATCCTACCACAATGATCCATGGTAATACAAGTACCTTAGACTGCATTCTGATAGATACAATAGCTCCTTTCCTTCTTATCTTAATACCATTTTTTGTATTCTTACAGTATATTCGCGTGTTGTTTGGTGGAAAACCACCATTTTTCCTTTCAGAAAAACGAGAAAATGTGAAACTCAATCGAAGTTTTAGTTCTGAAATCTCGCGTGTTTTACTTATTCTTCTTGGCTTCATTTTCCTTTATGCAGCATACATCATATACTTTACAAACCAGATTTTGGCATTTAGTCTCGTTAGTTTTTCTCTTGCCTTACTATTAACGCTCCCGTTAATCGTGTTCGAGTTTTTTGAAAACAAGAATAAAATTTCAAGCGATGAATACGACCGTCTGGAAGAACAAGAATTCGATTTGGAAGATTAGCTCCTTTTGTTCAAATATAATGAAAAAAGTATAGTGCAATAAAAAAATGAAAAATATAAGAGCATGAATAACACGTAGATATATCTAGCTTCATTATCGAAAACAATGTTCTTGAGAACATGATTATCGCCTTAGGAACAGAGGAGACGGAATGTTTTATTCCACACCAATGTTTTTAGGGCTTTTCTTTCTATGCACTAAGGAGGGGACATACAGATATCTAGCTTAAGGGAGAGGATGAGCCTATGACCAAGGAAGTAGTGATACCTTGGGAACTCAAATACAAATTTGTTAGGGGAATGATGACAACCCTGTTCAAAGGGTTCATGTATGAGATTCGCGAGGAATGTGGCGCAGCAACTGCACTCAAAATACATGAAAGGCTCAATAAAAGAGATGATAGAATAAAGAATATGACATATACACTTAGAGAAGTCTTCAACATAGAAGGCAATGATATCGAAACAATTGAGAGGTGGTATAATATCTATTGGGATCTCACCGGGATCGAAGGTACTAGACTTGAGCAATCCAAAACATTCGGTAGGAATAGAATCACTAAGTGTCCGTTTAAAACAGGCTACAAAGATATCAGCGAATGGTGTGTAAACTTCAACAATATTATTATTAAGACTATTAATCCAAAGACTATCCTTAATCGAGTTAAAGGAATGTGTGCTGGAGATCCCTATTGCGAATTCATCACAAAAATAGAAGAATGAGGAAAGTGGTTTTAGAAAGATATAACTCTAACATTCGCATTATTCGAATAATTTTGTCCATAATTCCATTCGAGTTAGCATATATTGTAAATAATCCTTTTGAGAGCCTTTTACGAGATTTAATTTCCCATTTAGTCCCTCTATTAGTGATTGATACGCACTACAGTAATCTGTTGTATCAATAAAATTGATTGAGTCTACTAGTTTCCATAATATTTCATTTAGTTCAATACCTGGTAACTCTGCACGAATATCTTTAAATACACTTCTTGGAGTTTTTTCATGGAAACAAATAGGTGCTCCGTGAGCGAGATTTTTTCCCATATGATCACATACTTTTTTGAGGAACAGGCCAGACCAGATATCATCAAAACGGTCAATTTTTTCTTCCGGACCCATAGGTAGCTGATAGAACGCAGGGATAACTTCGGGAGAAAAGGCTAGATTCATTGTACACACTGTTAAATATGTGTTCCTTGCAATAACCGTATTTTGGTCCTTAAGCCGAAGTGATTTTGATCTTGGTTTTCCGTTTAGTCCGCCTTGTACTAAGATAGTAACAGCATCTAAGTCAGGATCATTGATCCATAGACCTTGGTTAAGAACTATTTTTCCATCAATAGATTCCGTATAATAAGAAAAATTCTCTCGTGTATCCTGTCCATAAGGATAACCGCGTGGGAATAGGCCGTCCATCTCAAGTTCGAGATTAGTAAGAACATTATACCATTTATTTTTTGTTCCAATAACTTTATCAATGGAGATAGAATTTTCAATAACCTGCTCATGAATACCTAAATAATCGTAGTCCATAGAAGGATACGTATCATCATCAATCATTATAACTAAGTTCGGTTCTTCTTCATACGCAAGAATGAGTCCAAAACTGGTTTCAGAGTGGGCACGCAGAGGAATAAGTTGTTCGTATTTTTCCCAGCGTTGACCAAATCGATCTTGAAAGTATTTTTCTCGCTCTTTTTTTCCCCAAAATTCGGTTTCTATATCAGAAAAAAGTTCTTGGTTCTTTTCTCGAATTTTATTTGCTTCTTCATCAATTACAAGAGCTTTTATTCGCTCTAAACTATGATTATATTTCTTAAAATTCTCTATATAAGTTTTCCAGTAATTAAAGACATGGATTGATGGAATAATTAACACTATTTTCTTCATGTGAACTACCTTGAAGTGATTCCTTCCGAGAAGGAGAAATAATTTGATATATAAAGATTGGGGCGAATAGCTTCTATTCTAATTTTTAATTCTTTATACAAACTCCCTCTCGAATAAGCACCATTGATATTTTGATGAAACATAATTGACACTAAAAATCTCTGGAAATAGACCTCTGTGACTATAAATTTCTTTTTTCAATTATTATTCTTTTTGATAACTATTTTTTTAAGTATATGTCCGATTTTTCTGAGATTATGCTTTTCCTTAGTTCTATGTTCTGAAATTGATCAAAAAAGAATTAAATAGGTACATCTGTTTAAGTTATTAGTTATCAGTTGAGCACTTTATTCAGTTATATAAGCCGTTCTTTGTTTAAGAGAAGATACAGAATTGTTTGTCCTATTGAGGGATTTGAATGGACATCAAGAAAGAAATTGAAATCGCAATAGAAAAGGCAATCAGTTTACGAGAACAAGGACAAGTTGAGGAAGCCTTGGAAGCCTATCATAAGATTGCGAAACTTTTAGAAGAAGAAGGTGATGTTTTAAATGCTGCCAATGCGTATCTTGAGATGGGATTGCTACTAAATGAAAATGGCGAAGATGAAAAAGCATTAGAATGGCATAAGAAAGCTTTTACTTCTTTTCAAGAACAAAAAGATGAACGTACAGCTCTTGTTGCTATTTATCTATGTGTGACGCTTACAAATTTAGGAGATCACTCAGAAGCGATAAATTATGGTTTACAAAGCCTTAAGATCTATGAAAAAATGAATAATGAAGAGGGTATGGCTGGAATGGCAGAAGCGTATTATGCTTTAGCACTTGCCAAAACTGAAAGCAATGAAACTCAAGAAGAGGCCTTTGATTATTTTAACAAAGCATTAGAAATAAATAAAAAACTAAAGAATCAAGAGGCAATTTCAGCGATTCATAATGAGTTAGGTAACATATTTTTGACCTATGATAAACTTGAAGAAGCTATGACACACTTCAAGAAGGCGTTAGATTTATACAAAAAATTGGATGATATTGAAGGAATGGCTTCAACGTTTGTAAATATGGCAGAGCTTTACGAAATAGAAGAAGATTACAGAAATGCCGGATTCAATTTTTTAAAAGCTGCAGAAAATTTTATTGAGTGTAATCTGCCTGATTTAGCAGAAGAATTTATTGCTAGAACAGATTCATTAATTTCAGAACTACCAAAAAGCTCTCGTCGAACCATTAGGAAAAAGATCGATGAGTTGAATGCAAAAATCAAATAGAAAAAAGGATTTGCCCTTTCATAATTTTTCTGGTGTTAATTCATTATAAGAAGCATCTTCTTTGAAGAAGACTACTTTAACTGCACCAAAATTCCTGAAAATATCTCTTGTAGCTTTTATACTATTTGAGTCCATCATTTCTGCTTCAACAAAGACAGTTTTACCTAAAAAGGCCCCCATACGTCCTAAAGTTCCAATGATCGTTCCGACTGCTTCTGCTGAGCTTAAACTCTCAAGTGATTGGTATTCAAGGAGTTCTGTTTTTTTTTCATCTAGTACTCTTCGAATAATAGATTTATCTTCAACAGACCAGTTGACCACGTCCAATCCATACTTTTCGGCAACTTCTGGAAGCGATTGATTAATTCTCGAAATCATTTGCGTACGTAATTCTGGAATCATTGAATCTAGCCATTGAACATATAAATACAAAATCTTTCTACGAAGTAATCCCTGACTGTATTCCTTTTTTTCTTTGTCAATATCCACGACACGTGATTTTAGAAGTTGACTTTCACTTTCTAATTTAGTCTCCAACTTTAGCAATCGTTCTTTTTCAGATCTAGTGCGTCTTAGGTCTTCTTTGAATTTCTTTTCTTCATCTTCTAGATCATTTATCCTTTTTTTACTTGATTCTCCTTGTAGCGTTTTTGCTTTTACTTTTGTTTGTTCAAGTTTCTTATCCAATTTGGTTATTTCACTTTGAAGACTTTTTGCTTCTTTTTCGAGTTTCTTGATGTCAATATCTTGCTTTTTGTCCTCTTTTACTTCTTCATCCACTGAAAGGTTTTCTAATTGTCTCATCTTTTCAAGTACTTCTTTTAATTCTGACAATTTCTTGTTAGCTTCTGTGATATTATCCTTCAATGTTTTCAAAAACTTATTTTCAAGTTGTAATTCCTTGTTAATTGAAACCATTTGAGATAATTTACTGCTACGATCACTTATTGCTTTTGCATCTGTTTTAAGATCTGCAATATGTTTCTTAGTTTGAGAAATAACTTCCTTATAGTGTGTTATATTTTCTTCTGCATGATTTAGCAACGCTTTTGATTGAAAAGAAGTAGTACAAACTGGACAGTTCTCAGACTTTTTCTCCTTAAGAGTAGGCAGTATAACATCTAATGCTTTAATCATGTTTTTATCGCTTTTTATACTTGCTTCAAATTCGTTGATTTTCTCGTTTAGGCTCTTTAATTCTTTTTCTAGTGTTTTATTTTCATTTTCAATTTCTTTATCTGATAGTTTTGAAATTCCCTGTTCTTTCATTGTCTTTTTAAGCATATCTTGGTACTTTTTGAGCTTAAATTCACTATTTTTTTCGTTCTTCTCTAGATCAAAAATCTTTTGTTTTTGTGTATCTAATTCTTTTAATAGAAGACCTGAAGTAAGTTCATCCTTCATCTTATATTTTTTAGTTAACTTCTTAATCTCATTATCTAATTTCTCAATTGATTTCTTGTATTCTTCCTGTTTTTCAACTTTCTCTTGGATATCTTCTTTTCTGTCTTCTAATTCCTCTTTTAAATATTTTAACCGTTTTTCCTTTTCTTTCAATAACACTTGCGTATTTCCCTGTTCTTTTTTTATTGTTTGTAATTCATAATTAAGGCGATTGAATTTTTCAAGATCTTGTTGTATTTGACTTATCTTATCTTCATATTCATCAATTTTTAGATTTAGGATTTCAATTTTACCAGTTTTTTCTTCACGAGATCCTTCTACTTGAACAAGTTTTTCGTGTTCGTTTTCTTGTGAATCAATTTTTGCTTTTATACTTAAGAGATGATCATTTTCGATTTGTATGAGCCTTTCAAAAGTTTTACGAGCACGAAACAGTGTTGGGACTAGAGAGATTTCCTCAATCTTTTCTTGGTAGTTTTTCAAATTATCTTCAATCTTCTCTAGAAAAATTACCGAATTATCGAAATAACTACTCTGTTCCGCACCAGATTCTAATGCGAGGTAATTTAATACCTCTTCTGAAGTACCTGCAATTACTTCATCTCCATTTTCAAACAGACCCGAGTGGGTAATGCCTCCTGGCTCAATGATATGTTGAAGTGTGTATTTCTTCCCATCAATTTCTAAAAAGACCTCAACTTTTCCATCTAGCGTTTTTGTCTTAGAACTCTTCGGATCAATCATCTTTATTAGACGCTCAATAGGGGGATTACCTCCAAATGCAGAGTTTAGTGCTAGAAGAGATGTCGTTTTTCCTGATGCATTTCTGCCAAAAACTATTACATCGTCATCCTTGGCTGGAAATAGCACTTCTGTTCTACTATGAAAACTACCAATTCCTTGAATGGCATATCCATTTATGATTATTTTAGGAATTGAGGAGTTCGTTGACAATTCTTGCTACCTCCGTAATATTCTCCTCAGGCACTTTGCCAGATTGTATTTCTTTTATACTTGCAATAAAACCTTTCTTTAGAAGTTCAATATCGATAGGAAAATCCTTGGAAACTTTGGTTTTTTTGAGTAATTCAATAATATCAGTCAAGCTCACGAGTGTGCTACCTCCACTCTGGGACTATTTGCAGTTGTACTTTTGCTTTCATACCTTCCTTTAAGCCAATACGTATTGCTGCCCTTTTTGGTATAGTCATTTCAAATCGGTGATTTGGAAATCCTTTTCTGAATTCACGAACCTTAGTTTCGAAAATGCCACCACTGATGTTTAATAGCTCATATTTCTCGATAAGTGTTTTCACAATGGATAAAGCTTCACTTTGTGTTCGTAAATTTCTTGTAAACACTAATGCGCCTTTATTTTTTTGAACTTTTTGATTAAATCCTAATGAAATAAGAAGGTTTAGTTTTTGAAATGCACGAATGCTATTTTCACTAAATTCTGCTACTTGATCTTCAATTTGTTCAAGTTTGTTTTCATCTATAAGTTTAGGAAACTCTATATTCGGATACACTAAGGATGCTTCGATATTAAAGTGTTTATTAACCTTTAAAATTCGAATATCATACGGAAATTTAACTACTCCCTTTTTCTGTAGAGATTCCTGTGCATTTTGAATCACATCATCTGAAGGTGTAATTAGATGAACATCCGAGATACTAGTCTTTCCGATGATCACATTAAAAACATCATCTTTTGAAAGAGATCTTTTCGCTTCATTTTCAATATACCATGAGTACATACATCCACTACTTTGGCAATACACAGTCCAGGAACCATCTTCATGTTCTATAAATGCTAAAGGTTCAGTTTCGCATTGAGGACAAAGATATTTTTTTTCTTTTTCGTCTTCATCTTCGATAATGCGTAGATAGGATTGTAAAGCAGTCCAAATAGTTTCAGAAGCTGGAATGAGGCGAATCTCGATAAGTTTCTTAAGAGATAGTATAATTGTCTTAGCTGTTTTGGCCTGTTTTTTTTGGATGGTTCGTAACTGATGCGGGGGTATTGGAGAATCAAAATCGATCAAATCAAGATTTACCAGCTTTAATAGATTTAAACTGGCTTTATCATAAGAAATTGAATTTTTTGTTTTATTAAGAACTTCATATAAAGTAAATTTTCGTTTTTTTGTATTCAGATATTCATTTCGCATATAGTCGTAGATTAAAAAGGTTTTTGCATCCTTTAGAGTATTTACTAAGTGATGAAATTCAACAGAAGTACTGAGATTGATATCTTCTGAGGATATTGTGTTTCCACTATCAAGATCAGTTATTAAAACAATTATCTCCTTGTTCTTGAAGAAAAGCTGAATGGAAAACTTTTCCAGAATGAAAACATTTGCTAATTTATCGAGTCTTTCCCTTAGTGAATGAATAGGTCTTCCAAGAATTTTTGCGGCTTTTTCTACTGAGAGTCCCTTTTCTATCTTGATTAAATCCAGAATTTCTTGATTTAATCTGGAAGATAAGAGTCTTAAGAGTTCGGTTTCCTCCAGTTGTAGTTCCTCCAGTTGTATTTTGACAATTCAATTACAAAATAGGTCTGCGCGCGCTTATAAATATTTTCTAAGGGCACTTCTCTTGATTTAATCTCATTGAAATTTCTTTCAATTGTTTTTGAATTTCTTAGAGGAATGTAATTTTTATTTTAATACTAGAAAATGATATTGTATTTTTCAAAAAAGAGTTATTATATTCTTATAATCTAGAATTAGCGGAGGTGATAAATTGTTTGGGCAAGTACCAATCGATCTCGATTTAGTAAAAGAAGAAAACATAGATAAGGAGATCTTAAGAATAGCAATAATTGCGGAATTAGATGCAGTAAACACTTATGAACAAATGGCGGCAAAAACAAAGAACGCTGATCTCAAGATTGTTCTGCTGGACATTGCAGGTGAGGAAAAAACACATGTAGGCGAATTCTTAGAACTTCTACTAAGACTAGATCCCCAGCAAGTAAAAGAGTTGAAAGAAGGAAAAGAGGAAATTGAAGAATTACTTGAAAAATAGCGTTTGAATCATTGACACATTAGAATAATTAATAAGGCATAATTTACAAATGGTTCGTCATCAACGAGAATAGGTGAATAAGAATGGCAGCCTTATATCAAACTGCAGATTGGAAAGCAGAAAAACATGTTCCAGTAATTGATGATCCTGTAAAAGAAGGAGATCTTTTTAAGGTAACTGTTAGTGTTGGCAAAGAGATCGCCCATCCAAATACTACTCAGCACCATATCCGATGGATAGACCTAATTTTCTGGCCAGAAGGCGAAAAATTTCCATATCAAATTGGCAAAACAGAATTCCTAGCTCATGGCGAATCTACTCAAGGTCCTGATACGAGCACGGTATATACTCATCACTGGACCGTGTTTGCTTTTAAGTCAGAAAAACCGGGAAAACTTATTGCAACCTCTCATTGCAACATTCACGGCCTTTGGCAAAGTGAAAAACAACTAATGGTCTAGTAACTTCCAACATGCTAAAAACTAAATCTCACAAAAACTTTTTTCTACTCTTTTTCTAATCAGATATTCTTTCAAAATTGTTAACATTTAACAGATAATCTGTAGTTATTTTCAGGTTTATTAAATCAAGTTAGATTGCTGATATCAAAGTTTTTTAAAGAGTTTACATGTTACTAAAAAGATAGGAATAATTTGAGGGTTCCTTAATGGCAAAAATTAGTGAAATATGGGTTGATGCCGATAAGTGCATGCGCTGCGCTAATTGTTTGGCAAGTTGCCCAGTATTAACAACTGCGGGATTTAGTGCCTTCCCTGGTCCTCGAAACGTGATGGGAGAAGCCCCAAGACCATTTGAAGAAATTAATGCAACACGTGATCTATTTCACCTCTGTACAACATGTGGGCACTGTAGAGAAGTTTGCCCTTCGGGAATAAATACACCACAAGCAATGAGCCTGTTAAGGGGAGCAGTAGCCAAGAAAGGCTATGAGGACTTCTACATTCAGTCGGCAGCAAAATCTACCACGAAATTTAAGAATCCCTACACGAAAGAGCAAATTGAGAGGTGTGAATGGGCAAAAGGATTTCAATTTTCTAAAACCTCAAATATTCTGTTTTATGCAGGTTGCACTTACTCTTTCAATTACCCTGATGTGTTAAAATCAACGATCGATATTCTTCAAAGAGCAGATATAGAAGTGCAGTATCTGCAGGAGAAAGAAGAATGCTGTGGTATCATGCTGTACGATGGTGGTTATCTTGAGGAGTTTCAAGGTCAAGTTGAGACCAATATAAAGAGATTTGAAGAAGCAGGTATTGATTTGCTTGTAACACCCTGTCCCGGCTGTTTTGGAATGATTAAACGAGAGTATTCGAAGCTTGCAAATTATAATTTTCGTGTACAACATTTCACTGAATTTCTAATAGACCTGATTAACCAGGGTAAGCTAAAATTAAAAGACTATAATGCAACGGTCACTTGGCATGATCCATGTCATTTATCACGAAAAATGCGAATTTTTGACGAACCAAGACAAATTATTGAATCAATTCCAGGTCTAACATTCAAGGAAATGCCAAATACAAAATATGACAGTTTTTGCTGTGGTGCAGGTGGTGCAGTACTCGCATCGAGAGCAGATGTCTCAATAAAGTTAGCGAAACGGCGCGTTAATGAAGCTGAAAATATTGGCGCTAACATAATCTTAACGATGTGTCCAGCATGTGAATCGATTTTAGAAAAGGCAATTCGTTATCTCGCTTGGGAAGACGTGGATGACGAAAATGATGAGGATTTCGACCTCTCTGATCCCCGTGTGAAATTAATGGATCTGTCTACACTAATTTCCCAGTGCATTTCTTGAGTTTTCTTTTATTCTTTGGTTTTGCACGCAATCAAAACTGGAGGGATTCCGATGAAAGCACGCATTTTGAATTTCTGCCGATTTTTGTATATTTTTTAATCATAAAATATATTGAGCGCTCGGGACTCATACCAACCTTACAATCATTTATAAGACTGTGGAATTATTAACAATATCCCACATTTTATAATAATTCTCAATCATTCCGTTAGTGGATAGACCAGCCTTAAGGTTATCAGGCTGTGCACTCGTCACCGAGTTCAAGACATGTTTCATCAATATCGTTTTTTTCAATATTTCGAGAGTCTTGAAGGAGGTTATCCTGCTTTGCTTGAAGAGATCATGGATCATCGACCATATACGGTAAGGACTGCCCTGTTTCAAACGGGACTCGATAAACTCCCCGACTTGTGAGAGCACCCAATCATAGATGGATGGAATTGCTTCCTTAAATCCAAGCCCTCTTCGAGCTATTACATAACTTGCTAAATGATGGACTGACAAATTATGTAATCTTGAATATTTGTATTTCCCGATTATAGAGGTATATCCTGGAAATACCTTTCGAAAGGACACACCGCGCTTTTTAGATTTTCTCTCTAATAGGTTTAAGGCGGTTGTCTTCAAATTGTTTAATTTAAGGTTGAGTTTTTTATTATAGGAAAATTCTTGGTCGAATTGTAAATCTTCAACCACAATGCCTTTACCTTTATTGATACAGTAATTGACGACTTTATCCATCTTATAGGAGATGTAATCGTTACGTTTGTCGGCTCGATAACTGTGGAGGTTACCAAACGAGATTTTATGATAAGAGAGGAGTTTGCCGTGCTGATCAACATTGGTTAACGCTACAAAATTATAGTTAAAATCTAAGCCGATGGCACCATTCTCATAGCCGATACTTGGTGCGGGCTCTGAGATATCATAGGACACGTGGACGAAATAGCGTACCTTCCCCTTGAAGAGTTTCCTTTTCACGGTCACCGTGTATTTGTCAGCATTAAGAATTTGCTGAAACCACTTTTCCTGCACATTGTTTACGGACACGGGCAAAATAAGCCATTTACGTCCGTTTTGCTTGGAGAAAGTACGTATCTTAACTGTTTTATCCTTTAATATCTTGATATTCCAATTTCTTACGCCTTTTTGCTTTACTCCTGCACAACTGAAGGAGGAATCTCGCCTGATCCTAAATTCTTTTTTACTTATTTTACCGCGTATTCTGTCTCTGAATAATTTCTTTCCACCGAACACAACTGGTTCTAAGCGTAAATTTTGTAGTTTAGCCATAAGTGATGCTCTACGAGCGTATAACCCATTTAATCGCCTGTCATGCGTATTCCTGTCCTTTATTTTATTGAGTTTTCTGTTGATAATTTTTAATTGTAGTGTCATAAATTTCCGTCGTTTCTCAAGCCATGTCTTTTGTGCTTCCAATGTCGCTTTATTACCAGTCAAGATTGCGTTAACATAGGGATTGTTATGGCATACACTCATCAAACATTGTTGAATACTCTTTTCCTCATTAAATCGCTCAGTAATATAATCTTCCCCGCAAAACAGTAGTTTATAGCCGATTCGTTTAACTCGATTGAATATAGTAAAAATCTCATTGAGCTTACATTCCTTTGTCTCGTCTGGATAAATTCTGAATTTAACTGTGTGCATCATTTTTTTTTTCCTTTCTCTCTAAGATTACAATGATGTTTTCTTCAGATAAATGTAAGTCCTCTCCATTCTACTTCTTCTCGATCTACTTTATAAAGCCCGCTGTTTTTTTAAAAAAACCAGTAAAAGCCAAATTCATTTGCAGGAACTAGCAATTTAATTACAAAGAAACCGACTAAAATGATAACCTGATGAAATCATATTATTAGAGTTTGCTTTGATATTATATAAGCAAAATAAGAATTCTAGGTGATCATAACGAAGATGATGAAGATACCAATAGATTTAAGTATCAAAAGCCCTAGTTCGATGTGGACTATCTATCTATCTATTGTAAATGTAACACACCAACTGGGTGGGTGTGTGTGAGAATGGATTCTGTTGTGAAGCCATTGCAGGAAAACCAAGTGGATGTATTTGAATCATCCGTTCGACTTTTAATGGACCAGGGAAAAGCCTCAGTGAAATCCATACTCAGTCGTGAAGTTGACTTTATTGACCTCTGCGAAATGATGAAAAAGGCTAAAGAAGACGGGAAAACAGTTCATATTACAGGGATGGGAAGGTCTGGAAAATCAGGAATGCTAACTGGGGAGTTGTTGAAAAATATCGGCTTTCAAGTGAGTTACATTGGCAAAACTCTCGCCCGTCCAATTAGGGAGGGAGATATAGCAATAGCCTTCTCGGGGAGCGGCTGGACTAGAGAAACGTGCGCAGATGTGGATTATGCCATACAAAAGGGTGCTACAATAATTGGTATCACAGCTGACCTAAGATCAAAAATTGGAAGGATTTCAGACGTTGTTCTTAGACTTCCTGGTAAGACGGACATCCCCGAAGGGTCTAGATATGTTATAAAACAACTGGCACAGATTATTAAAACACCTTTAGCACCAATGGGTACAACATTCGAATTATGTGTGATTCTATTCGGAGCGGGACTAATAGGGGGGCTTCATTCTTCATCAGGCTATATAGACGGTTTCAAAGCGATTTCAACTAAAATGTTATCCGACCTCGACTGGACATTAGCAGACCTGTTGAGTTTTCAAAATAATCGAGCGCAGCTTATTGATGTGATCCACCTATTTGAAAATGCTATCATGAATAAACATCCGTCATATTGGATTGGCACGGGGTTGACAGATATCGTTGCTGGGATGCACGCCATGAGATTTCAACATCTTAAGTCAGATGTTGAACTCACCTATGATTGGAGATTCCGTGAGAAAAATCATTTGCTAGTTCTGATTAGTGGAAGTGGTGAAACACCATCAATTCTACATTATGCAGGTGATGCACGAGAAATCGGTATGAGTGTGCTTGGGATAACAGCGTATATGCCTTCTTCACTTAGCAATATATGTACACATACACTTGTAGTTCATGGCAGAGATTCACGCGAATCGGCTTATAATAAGAGAATCAATGGTTCAGCTGAACTATTTATACCGGCATTTGAATACTCTACAGCTAATGTTCTAGATGGGATCGTTGCACAATTAGCATTCAACCTTGGTGTTTCAGAACATGAAATGGAGTATGAACACGCATAGGGAAGTCTAAAACTTTCCTTGGTCTTTTTTTTTGAAAATATTATAATGCTTAGATGCGTGAACAGGTCTCGCAATCGTCCTGCCTTTTTATTTGCATTACGTCAAAAGACATGGCTTCTCCATCAAAAATAAGCAAGCGACCTACTAGGGGAGTTCCTATTCCAAGAACAAGTTTAAATGCTTCCATTGCTTGAAGTGTAGCAAGAACAGCTGGAGTTGCACCAAGTACGGGAAATTTCTTTTGTTCCACAGGTGGATTAGGGAATATACATTTTAAGCATGGGCCTTTTCCTGGCACGATCGTAGTTAATTGACCTTCAAGTCCATAGATGCCTGCATGAACAAAGGGAATTTTATATTGAGTACAGGCATCATTGATGAGATATCTTGTATTAAAATTGTCCATTGCGTCAATTACAACAGTAGCACCTTTTATCAAGTCAAATATGTTGTCTTCGGTAATTTCAAGAGGTAAACCCTCAATAATTATATCAGAATTCATTTGTACTAATTTTTCTTTTGCAGAGATTGCTTTGTCTTTGCCTATATCCTTTTCCCAGTGTAGAATTTGTCTATTCAGATTTGAGAGATCAGGTTTATCTTTATCAATTAGTACAAGATGACCAACGCCACCTACTGCAAGATATATTGAAACAGGACAACCGAGCCCCCCAACGCCCATTACTACAACTTTAGATTTTTTAAGAA
>Ga0209427_10002642_pt1 | contig 21030 bp, 10 predicted proteins | sample DeeMarSWOR136_30_FD_187465 | JGI IMG/M metagenome (GOLD analysis project Ga0209427, IMG submission 187465) | Marine sediment microbial communities from White Oak River estuary, North Carolina - WOR-1-36_30 (SPAdes) (version 2) | ecosystem: Environmental > Aquatic > Marine > Intertidal zone >...
AAATATCTAATAATGTCAAAACAAATAATATTGACAAAGCTACCATAATACTTTCAAAAATTCCCAAAAACACGTTCACTAAGCCATAGATCATAAAACTGATTTCAAGGTATAATATCAATACCATTAATGAATGAATCTTTAGCAGAAAGTTTGGATATTTTTCTTTTGCTATAATAATATTAAAATGAAATATAGGTACGAATGAAAGGCATACTTCTATGAAAATTATTAAATTAATCGAAATGAAATTCAAAATACCCAATAAAGTGAAGATATAAATCAGGTTTAATGCTAATAATCCTTGAAATACAATGAATAGAGCAAATTCGATTCTATTTTTTATATTTTTTTCAAATTTAACGAATATTATACTAAATACAAACAGTAAAAGTGATGAGTTTTGAAATAATAATGTAAAATATCCAAATCCTCTTAACTGGTTAAAAATAAGTATCAAACCATCAGAAATTAAAGATGCTACGAAAAAAGAACTCCATATAAATGAATTATAAATTAGTATTAATCGAAGTTTTGAAATAATTTCTTTTGAAATCTCCATTTGAGATAAAAAATGTAATGAAATGAGATTTGAAACTGAAAACGCTAAAATTAAGAGGAATGGGTTTAAAAGAAATAAAAATATGAATAAAGATAAGGTATTACAGAAAACAAACCAAGATAAAAGAATAAATTTGTTTCGAGTCGACTTTCTTAAAAAATGAAAGATAAATCGATCTATGAATATGGCTTCAATGAAGGCTAAAATACTTATTGCCATAAGAACTAAATATGTTGAAATAAATGAATTGGCCCTAATAAATACCAGATATAGCAAAATATTGATGCCTAAAGCCAAGGGAATAAAAAGATATAATATAATACTTATGATGTTAAAATAACGTAATAAATTCTTTATCTTTAAGTTCAATTTTGATTTTTGCACATATTTCATGCAAATTAAGAATAAAAGTGGCCAGATTATTAAGAAATCACAAATTTGGTAGATAAAAATAAACTCTGTAAATAATATTGGCATAAATAGATTTGGTAGAATGATTGTTAGAAATAAAGATATAAAGACTGAATTCATCAGAAAACACGCAAAATTTAACCATTTTAGTTGATTTTTATCCTTATAGATTTTAAATATACTATTTGTTACTAAAGGAGTCTCATCTTTTGTAGACCTTTTGAAAGTGTTAATTAGAATTTGGAAAGTAATAAGATAAAGCATTGGCCAAGTCAATAGGGAAAAAAGCCAACTAGGATACATTATTTCGAGTTTTAATATCCATTCCAAAATAGGAGAAATTATAGGAATTGGAATCGCGAACCATAGGACATATCGATATTCAGTGAATATATAATATAAGAATATAATAAAAACTGTAGAAAATGATGTAATTAAAATGCCAATTGGTGCTTGGAATAGAATAGATATTAAAGAAGTAACCGATAGAGATGCTCCAATTGCTACTGTAAAATATGGAATTAGTTTATTAATCGATAGTCTCATCTTATAGCGATTAAAAATGAAAATTGAGCAACCAAACACAGTTAGAGCTAGTGATAAGGCAAATACAATATAACCCAGAAAAAAATAGAATGTGTTAAAAGTCAGCCATGAAAAATTAATGATTAAAATCCAGGAAAGGCATAAGTCTATTACTCTTTTTGGTAATTTTAAGTATTTAGAGGAAAATAAAGTAAATCCAAATACCAGTAGACTAATATTTAATGAAAATATTAAATGGTTTATTACGGAATAGAGAATAAATAAGATAATTAAGAAAATGCCTGATAAGGTTATGATATATGCAATTATTAAAATTAAACCAACAGATCTAATATTGGGGAAAAATGAGTATACAATTAAAAATAATCCTATAGCTAAAATATCAAAGGCAATTGTTAATTCTAAAGAAAGACCAATGGAAAACAGATAAAATAACAAAAATAATGCATTGATAAATGTTAATGGAAATACCCACAAAATCGAAACTATTTTCCAAAATTTTAATAACACTAACACTGGCATTAATAAAACAGCTGAAAACATAATAAAAAATAAATTTCTCAGAAGAAGATCCGTTACAAATAAATTCTGACTAAACCAATAGAGTAAAAATAGACTTTCTCCCCATATTATAAATATAATTAGAGAAAAATATTTCTTGATTTTAGTATAGACTACAGGTATGAAAAATAAGGAACAAATGATTAGAGATAAGAAGAAAGAACCACCAAATCTAAAAGTACCTATACTCCATAGCTCAGTTGTAAAAATATCCATTCCTGTTAAACTTTGATAGATTATAAACCAATTTGCGATAGGTAATATGTTCCAAATATACCATCCTGATTTCCAAATAGCCCATGATATTTTCCACTGATATATTCCAATAGATAAATAAAATAGAAAGACTCCAAAATTTATCGCTACAATTAAAGGAACTAAAGACCATAATGGCATAGATAAGGCAGCAATTATTAGAAAATATAAAAAGACTGGAAAAGAAATAACTATTGAAATTAATACTATATAAAAAGATCTCTTCCTAAATCTTGCTGGTACTTTGTTATATAAAATAACAAAGGCAAAACCTGTCATGCTTAACGTTAACGTGAAAGTCAAAATAGAATTGTAAACACTGAAAATTGGATTATTAAAAAGCCATGAATATGATATAAAGCTAATGAAATCAAATACAAATAGAATTACGCAAGGATTTATAAACCATTTATACCGTTCATCCTTTTTACGATAAAATGAAATTCCCAAAAATAATAAAAATATGAAGAGAGATATTGTTAAGTTATAAATAAGCAAAATATTAGTATATAAACCAAGATAGATAAAAGATATGAAAGAAATGAGAGAATATAAAGTAAATTTTTCTAAAGTGTTATTTTTCTTAAAATTTAGGACAATAGAGAAACATAGAACACCGGTCAAAGATAATAAGTAAAACATAGTAAAAATACCTGTTAAGGCTATATCAAATCCCGTTATAAACCCGTAAAAGTTTAAAATCACAATGATTTCAACGAATGTAACATAACTCAATAAGAAATATGATAAAAATCGAAAAATGGGAATAATACTCCTCTGAGAAAGGAGAAGTAGCCATAAAATTATAATAAGGAACAGTGAAAAAATAGATCCGAAATAAAGGAGACTTATAGATAATATGACAGATGAACAATAAAAACCAAATACTCTCAACACATCCTCTTTTGCTACTAATTTATTAAACCTTACAGAGTAATAAAAGAAAATTAATAAAAGGTTAACTATAAGAGTGCCTATATGAAACACAGGATTCTGATAGAAAATAGTTATTTGAGTTGTCAAATTTAAAAGAAGTTCAAAATATAAACTTGTTAATGATATTGTAAATACGATTACAGTAATTTTTTTCATTAATAATTGATTTTTAGGTGATATATATCTCAAATTCTTTAAAATAAGTAGACTTAGAGGAGTTAAAAAAGTAAATATTAAAGAAAATAATGTGATTTGATTGAAGAGGAAGAATTGATAAACAAAATAATCAATTAGAGAAAATAACAAAATGCAAATTATGATCTTAATAACTAACCATGCTATTAACTCAATTACAGTCTTTAATTGAGTTAATTTCATTTTATATAAATTGTTGGAGAAAAGAAGTGATACAAGAAAAATTATTGAAAAGAATCCTAATAATGTTGAAATTTTTATCAAATCTGGTAATATGCTTAAATATACAAAAAGATTAGTTGATAGGATTGAGAAAGTAAAGATAGATGATAAAGAAGTAATTGCTCCATAAATAACAATATCTTGAAATTTGATTAAATTTGGTAATCTGGTAAAAATTTTAGAAGCTAGGCTCAAAGTGTATAAACTTAAGATAAAAAAGACAAAAAAGCAACAACTTAATATTAAAAACGTATACGCTGTCATTTCTATCCTGATTATAAAGATTGAAGCAATATAATAATATAGAAACAAAGAAAATGAGAACCATACAATTAATACAGAGGATTTGAAAATCTTGATGTAAATATTTTTTAATTTAATTTTTACACTAATTATTTCAGAAATCTTCAGAAAACAGAATAATATTACTAAAGTTGTAGTTATTATTAAGACTAAATTAGGTACTAATCCAATCCTTCCTAGCTCCAAGCCTATCACAGAAGGTATAGACACAATTAAAGAAGATACAGCAATAAAATTGTAAATTATTAATTTTTTAAGCCGTTTGATGTTGAAATACTCTTTTTTATAAGAATAATAAAATAGGAAAAACCATGAAAAGAGTAATGCGATTAAAGGTAAGATAATATTATAAAATGTCCCTATTAACAATAGAAATGGATAAAAAAATACTGTTGATACAGAAATACAAAATATAGTAATAATTTGAAGTTGTTTTAAAAATTTGATGAAAATATCTTTTATTTTATATTTTTTCGATATTCTTATGAGAATTAAAAGAAAAATGTAGAAAATGTAAACCGAAGAGTTTAATACATTTAGTACCAAAAGGTTTATATCAAAGATAAATCCTAAATTGAGTAGATTTAAAGCAACCATTAACGGGATTAATGTAAACAAACCTGTTATAATTATCGTATTTGAAATTATGACTTTTTTTGTTGATTCTAAACTGAAAATCTCCTTCTTATAGCAATAAGAGAAAGGAATAAAGAGGGATACAGAAGTAAAAATTAATGGTAAGACTATATAATAATAAGTATTCATCAACAAGAAAAAGGCATAATAGAAGACTGAGGTAAAACATATACCAAATCCAATTATTAATTGGGATTTTAAAAAGAATTTAACCCTTTTTTCACTAATATTCAATTTTTTTGATATGTAGCGATAAATTCCAAAAAGAGTGAACAGTACATACAAAGTAAAATTAACTACAGTCATCAATAAGAAATTTAAATCAAAAAATATGCCTAAATTGAGCAATTCTAATCCTATAGTAGTGGGGATTAGTGAAATTGTTGATGAAAACAATACTAGGTTAAGCTTTATTGATTTAGAAGTTAAGTTAGGATAAACTACTTTTTTCCTTAAATATAAAAATGGTAAGAACAGAATTATGCTTGAACTCATAAGAGGAATTATAAATACATAATATGTTTCAAAAGTAAGCATAAAAAAGAAGTAAAAAGCGATTATTACTGCATATAATAAAACAAAAACGTTTATTTTGATATAAAGGTCTTCAGAAAAGATCCCCCTCTTCGAAAATATGTTAATTATTACACAAACTACTGCTAATGATAAAAATAGAGAATAGAAGACGTTTTCAAACAGTGACAGGGCTTGAAAAACCGAGTAAAATAATGTAAAAAACAAATATACAAGCTCAATGGTTATAAGGTAAGAATTAATTTTAACATATGTTTTGAATTTAGGCTCTTTCACACGCTCTAATTTTAGTCCAAATTTTATGATAAAATAATAGAAAACCGATGCAATAAGGAAATCAAAAGCTAATATAAGCCAGAAACCAGTAAGTAAAGAAATAACCAGCAGAGATGTAAATAAATCACCTAACAATATCCATAGAGAAAAGTAACTATGCTTCAGTAAATATTCCCTTGGAAACACGTGCAAGCCATAATTTAAATAAAGAAAAGCCAGAAAGATAATTGGAAAGCAGATTGATGAGAGGCATAATATTTGTAAAAATTGAATAAGCTCAAGTAAGTGGAAATTTCGAAAATTAATGAATACAAAAATAAAAAATTCGATTAAAAAGCTATTTCCTAATACTACCCTTCTAAATAATTTGGGACTCTTAGAATGAAAATACCTAATCCCCAATACATATTGTGAGATTAATAATATAACTAGAATAAAGATTGTGTGTAAGAGAATATTTGAAACTAAAATTACCATGGGGTCTGAGGTAAATAGCGTGTATTCAAAAATGGCTATTGGAAAAAAGGTATATAAAACCAAGGAAAAACTTGCTACAGCAAGTAAATTTTGGTAAATGATAATATTTTCTTTAATAAAATATTTCAATTTGACGAATACTTGTAAAGTAAAATATAGAGAAAGACAAAGAACCAAGAAATTTAATAATATTGTGTTTATGAATACAGGAATTAAACCAAAAGAAATACAAATCAAAATTGCTGTAGAATTTAATAAAACCACAAATTTATTATATTTTTTAAAAATTAGACCTGCTCTCTGCTCATAATGAAGAAGAATGTAGATAAATGGAAGAATTATTAAAATCAATAGAGGATTTCCAAGTAAAAAAGAGTATAATGATATTAATAAAATTAAAACACAAGTTAAAAATGAATTGTATTTTTGGTATTTTAAATTCTCTGAGGGAGAATTTTGATTAAAATTGTCTATTCCTTCAGACGCCTCATATAACTTAAGCTTTGAAGTATAATGATAACTGACATAAAACCGAGATTTAAAGTAAAACAAAACAAAGATTAGGACTAAGAAAATATTATTAATAATTTCTAAGTTGAAAAATGAAACACCTAAAAGAATACGTGTAGCAATTACAATAGAAGGTATTTGAACTAAAAGAATAAAAATTAAACCTATTTGAGAAGTGACAAATTGTCGTTTAAATCTTGTTAAATCTTCTAGAATTGGCTTTTTCTTATTTATAGAATCTCGGATATTATTAACCTGACTTTTTGTAGTTGTAAATATGATGATATAAATAAGCAGGTTAGCTATAAGAGCATAAAGCCAAGCAAAATTAGTATATGCTGTAAAGGATAAAAAAACTATGTGAATTATGTAATTTATAACTATCAAGAAATTATGAGGCTGTTTAATCATTAATTCTAAACTTTTTGCCGATTTGAATTCTTCTTCTTTTATATCAAAAAAATCAATTGGTTGGTAATAATAGTAATAATAAACAATATTGTAGAGAATAGCAAAACTAATCAGCGGAAGATAAATAAAAGATTCCCAAGGCGAAATAAGAACAAATAAAGGAGTTGTAACAAATGACAAAATAGAAATCAGAAAAACCACATGAATTCTGGCAGTAAGATTGTTCCTTTTGTTTAGAAAAAAAGGATTATCTCTATATTTATCAAAAGCTTTATAAAAGAAAAGTAAAGCAAACATAAAACCTACAACTGAGAAAGATAATACAATGAACAACCCTATTCCAACAATACTCAAAATGAAAAAAATAACAATAGCTACTATTAAGGGAGCAATAATTAAGAAAAAGGAGAACCACCAAATTTTATGAAGTAATTCAGTGGCTTTTCTAATTTTCTCCTGTGAGTTGCTACTATTATCTGAATTCATCAACCAACACAATTTTAACTATATTTTGAGATTAATTAAAATATTGCTTAATAAATTTATTAAAATTATATTAACTAATTTGTTAAGCGCACTTAAAAGGTTTTATCAATTATACTAGTAAAACCAAAAATTTATTAGTAAAATATACAAATTAGCGGTAGAAATTTACAAATTACAAGCTTGAACATTTTCTTTGAAAAAGTTAATGAAAATGTGGGCAATATTTACAAATTAGAATTATTTATAAAAATTCCAATTTAGCTGAATAAGTAAAAGCCTATTGGTTATTTGAAATTTGGTAAAAAATTTTTTTGAACTTCAATCATCTCATTAAAAATATTTTCTGCCATTTCAAAATTCCCTACATTCGGATCGACAGCTAAACAAGCAATTGCAAGTTCTTTTGACTGTTTTAGAACAGCTTCAACACACAAATCTTGTATTGAGCCTTCAATACGAAGTAATGCAGCAATATTTTTGGGAAGAGTTCCTACTTTTATACCATGAACCCCATTCCTATTCACAGTTGCGGAACATTCTAAAACTAAATCTTGGGGTAAATTATCAACTATATTATTATTGGGAATATTCACAGCTGGCTCATATGAATTTTTATCATTAATTATTGATTCGATAATTGGAATTGCTCTTTCTCCAGAAGGAACAGTATATAAAACTCCTTTTTTCGGAAATCTTCCTCTTTTAAGCCTCTTGTAATACTTCAGATACCTTTTATAAAAAAATTCACCTTCTTTTTCAATTAAGTCTAACCAATCTAGCATATCTTGAATTTCAGTGAATTCTTCTCCAAATTGGAGGTATTCTCCTAAGTGATTATCACCTACATATGGAAAGTAACCAAATCTTTTATATACCTCAAAAGTTAAATTTGAAAACTCGAATTTATGTTCTACCTCTTTAAAATAATGTGTCGCCTTATTATTGAACTCAGGCATCAAGTCTTCGCCTGATTTTAAATTTTCAAGACCGATTAAAAATGCAAAATGATTAAGTCCTTGAACCTTCATTTTTATTTCATCTATAGGTTTATTGAATAGTTTAGGTAAATGCTTTATCATAAATCCTATTTGGTGACACAAACCAACAAACTTTAATTTTATTACGCTTCTTTTAATTGCTAAGCATACTCTCGATAATGGATTAGAAAAATTAATGAAAAACGCATTAGGACAAATTTTTTCAACATCTTTTACAATCTCAACAATTTGAGGAATTATTCTCCAAGCATGAAATGTACCCCCTGGCCCCCCACACTCACCCAAGATTTGTGTAGAACCATACTTTCTTGGTATTTCATAATCTTGACGCCATAGTTTCATACGATCTCCAACTTCTATTGAATTAATTATGAAATCAGCATCTTTTAATGCTTTAGTTCTATTAACTGTCCTTTCAATAGCAAATTTGTTGTTATGGATTTCATTTTCAGTCATTAGAAGATCGTAAATCATCTCTAACTTATTTTTATTAATATCATGTAAAACTATTGTTGATCCTTCCAATACATCACTTAAATAAATATCATTAAACATAGGAGGACCAAATGATGTCGAACCAGCTCCAATCAATACTATCTTTTTTTTCATGTAATATATACCAATTAATTTGTATATGATCTCATAGTAAGTTAAAAGTATAGTTGATTTAATAGGTTTTCACAAGCTTTATCCTTTTCTTTATTATACTAACTTGTCAAATTACAAGTCTTAATAATGAGACAAATGGGAATGAAATGGGAAAATTTATAAGGTGACTGGAACTAATTCTATATAATGAGTTTTTCACAGTATAATACTACAAATTATTGGTGCGGTTTACATGCCTATGTAAAGCCAATCTTTATCTGTAGTATTATTAAGAGAGAATAAATCAAACCTCTTAACCCTCTTCCTTAAATTTTTACTGATTTGTTCTCTTTTATTATTACATATCAATAAAGATTAATTGAAATAGGTTAAGGTTAGATTTATTCCTCCTAATGAAGAATTCAATTAAAAAAGGAGGTGAAAAAGACTGAAAGAAGAATCAGATAAAATAGATCTGATATTAGATTATTATCAGGATTGGGATTCTTATAAAAGTCCAATTATGATGTCATTGGATTTCCCAAATGAATTTTCTGAAAGTCTTGAGGCTGAAGATGATAAAAGGCTGAAAGCTTTGAGACAAAGGATGAAAAGGAGACTGGGGTGAAAATTGTATTAAGTTTGAATAATGTTTAATCTCTTTTTTTTACATATTTTAATTTAATAAAGGTTTTATTCTTTTTATTGCTTCAATTAATCTTTCTTCTGGTTGTGTTAAAGCAAATCTCACAAAACCCTCTCCATATTTACCGAATCCAGTACCTGGCGTGATAACTACTCCAATGTCTATTAATGTTTTTACAAATTCCATACAGCCAATATCTCTATATTTTTCGGGAATTTGAGTCCAAACATAAAATGTTGCATGGGGTATGTCAGTTATCCAACCAATATCATTTAATCCTTTAATAAGAATATCTCTCCGTTTCTGGTAAGTTTTTATTATTTGATCAACTATTTCTGGTTTTTTTTCTGATTTATATTCATTTAAACCCTTTATAACTGCTCTCTGAATAAATTTAGGACAACCAGAATCAATTTGAGATTTAATCATTCTTAAACCTTTAATGATATCTTTGTTACCCGCAATCCATCCACACCTGAATCCTGTCATATTAAACATTTTAGATGCACTGTTAATCTCTACATGGTTTTGATCGATTTGAATTATTGATGGAGCAATATAATCTCCAAATGTAAATTCAGAATATGGATTGTCATGAACTATTATAAAATTATAATCCTCAGCATAATCTACAGCTTTTTTAAGAAAATCTCTTGGAATTATTGAACCTGTTGGGTTATTAGGGTAATTTAGATACATTAGTTTTGCGTTTCTAAGAATTTTTGTGTCAATTGACTCTAAATCAGGCAAAAAATTATTTTCTTTTAATAATGGCATTAAGTATGATTCAGCATCACATAATTTCGTTGCTCCATTCTCATAGACAGGATAACCCGGGTTAGGGCAAAGAACAATATCTCCAGGATTTATAAATGCTCTGGCAATATTAGCTACTCCTTCCTTGCCTCCAATTACATTTGATACTTCCTCCTTCGGATCCAAATCCACATTAAATCTGACTTTATACCACCTTGATACTGCTTCAAGAAAATCTGCCTCCCCGTTACTTGCAGGATAGTTTTGATTCTCTGGTAATTTAACTTTTTTTATGAGTTCATTGATAATTAACTCAGGAGTAGGTAGATCAGGGTCTCCAATTCCAAGAGGAATTAAATCAATTCCTTTTTTTCTTTTTTCTAATAATAGTTGTTCAATCTCTACAAATATATAAGTAGGTAGCTTTTTAACCCTCTCAGCTGGACTAATTCTAATCTAAAACACCACAAATTTTTATTTTGTTTAAGAAAAATATTATCTTGTAAAATTGAAAAATTTAACCATAAACAAGTGTTTATATTCGAATTCGATAATAAATAAAAAAAAATCCTTAAATATCAGTTGATATTCAAAGCGTTGTTTATAATTAAGACCTTATTTCATATAAATTACGATTCAAAAATAGAAATGGGATTATTGCCAAACTAGATAGAATTATCATAGTTAAAAATATAATGCTAAATATTAGTAAAACATCAGCAGTTACACCAGCTATTGTATCAAATACTAAACCAGTGGCTATCAAACCAATTTGCGTACCTAAATTTATAAATGATGTACATATTGAATAGTATGTACTAGGCGCTTCTGGATATTGCTGTGAATATTGGGTTGCGATAGCTGAAAAAGCAGAATTACTCCACCCACTCGAGGATCCGACTAAAACAGCGAAAAATAATATGATCAAACTAATTGTTGAGGGTAATGGTATTAAAAGTAATCCTAGGGAGCCAGCAGTTAATAAGATAGATGTATAAAAGGCAGTTCTTCTTGACTTTTTGTCAGCAACAGTTCCTCCAATAATAGCTCCAGCAAGTACACCTATTCCTGTTAAAAAAGTAATAACTGCTTGAGGAGGATATAATGAAATATCTTCCTCCAAAATACTTGTAGTAGCTCCAGCTGCAGCAACAAATCCTAGTTGAATAAGGATAAATAGCGCTAAAAAAACAAATATTACACCATCCACAATTGCCATGAAAAATGAGAACGCGTATACTTTCCAGTTTTCACGTTTTTTAAACATTACTTTTAGATTTGAGACCATATTTATATCTTTAGTTATGGGCTTATGTTTAACTGTTAAAGTTATAGTTGAAAATATTATAGTAATTAATCCTAAGAGAATAAATACAGAAAATATAGGAACAAATCCCAATAAAAGTAGTATTAAAGGGCCACCCACTATTATTCCCACGGATCTACATGCCCAAACCATCCCTGTTGTACGTCCTAGAAGTTCTTTAGGACAAATATCTATAATAAAACCATCCATAGCAGTATCTGCCATTGCGATACCCAAAACAACAAAAAATCCTGCGTAAGTGAATATTGACATTGCAGAAAGAGGATTAATCGATAATAAGATCGTAATAATAAGCCACATCAAGCCAGAAAATGACGCAGCTCCTACTATCCATGGTTTTCGTCTTCCAAACCTTCTTGAACTAATTTTATCCCCTAAGATACCATAGATCAACTTCAAAATAAAAGGAATAAATACAAAACTAAGCATAAATGATAATGCTGCTAAATCTACTGAGGGTAAAACAGTAAAAAGGTAAACTGGAATTACTGATGTGAAAATCCCTTGATTCATACCTTGAATAAAATAATTAAGCGAAAAGATACCAGTATAGCGAAATTTATAATCAGAATTACTAATTTCCATAATATTTCCCAAAATTATTTTTTTAGAGAATTTTTAAAAGTTATTATTATTATTTGTATTTAATATTTTTAAGGTTTAAGAAAAATATTCATATACCGAAAAACAGAATAGATAAAATTTCGTCTCTAAATGGATTAAAAAATTAAATGATTGACAAATTCTGGTATAAAGTAGCAAGAACCATTGTGAAAGCGGGAGCACTTCCATTTCCAATTACTAAAACTTTAATAAAATTTCTTCAAACAATCATTACTGAAGATCAAGCAAGATTTCTATTAGCTTTTAAAAAAGCATCTTTAACTTTTGAGCAGATCAAGCAGAGATCTGATTTAACTAATGAAGAAATTAAAAATATGCTTGAAGATTTAATGGATAATGGAGTAATTGTAGGTTCAAAAAGTAGAACTGCAAAAATAATGGTTTATCGTTTAATGGGACCTTATCCAGGGATTCTAGAATATTCACTAATGCGGGGTGAAAAAAGTGATAAGAATGTAAAGATCGCTAAATTAATAGAAAAAATTTTTCTTGAATTATCAGAAAAATCTCAAAGAAATTTCGATTCAATTTCTAATTTATATAAACAAGTACCCGCAGTTGATAGGACCCTTCCTGTTGAAAAAGAAGTTGATATAGGAACTGAAACTGTAATACCATATGAGGAGTTAGAAAAATATTTTGATAAATATGGAAGAAAAGAAAATAATATCGCCCTTGCAAATTGCTATTGCCGTCATACACAGGAGCTTCTTAATAATCCATGCAAAATTAATGCTCCAAAATTGAATTGTATAATTCTTCATAAATCAGCACAATTCGCAATAAAGTATGGCTTTGCTAAGCCTATATCTAAAGAAGAGGCATTAAAGGTATGTAGAGAAGCAGAAAGTTATGGACTTGTTCATAAAGCGTTTCATGTTCATTCTGATCCAAAAAGAGAATTGGAAGCAATTTGTAATTGTTGTAAATGTTGCTGTGGTATATTTCAGTTGTATCATCGAGGGGTCACTCCTTATCATACAGTAAGTTCGTATATCGCAGAGGTATTTGAAGATTGTATCGGTTGCGGAGCATGTATTGAAAAATGCCCTATGGAAGCTCTTGAATTAGCGAATGATCATGTAGTTTTAGATGAGGAGAGATGTATTGGTTGCGGAGTTTGTGCTTATCATTGCCCAGAAGAGGCTATTCATCTTATAAGAACGGGATTAAGGGATGTTTTTCTCCCCCTAAAAAAAATCAAAGTAGATTGAAGTTTATCTTTCCATAGATTTAAACCCTTAAATGGAGATTTTAAATTTTGGTTGTTCGTATATCATACCATTGTAATAATGAAGTTTTAGAATGGCAATGGGCATCTGACAATGAACTAATGCCTTATCCCTATTTTACATCTTGTTATTTAGTAGATGGACTCTTAATTGATTCAGGTGCCCCTGGAGGAGCAAATGATCTTAAAAAATTTGTTAAATCACTTAAACCTAATCAAATGATTGATAAATGCTTTATAACACATGGACACGAAGATCATGCTGGTGGAGCACATATTTTGAACACCGAATTCGGAATTCCTATATATACGAGTAAAGAAGCAATAGATCTCTTAAAAAAAGGTAATACTTATCCAGAATATCGTCAATTGGCGTGGGGTCCAAAATTATTGCCAGTAAATGCAACTGTTATTGAAAAATCAATTGAAACCACCTCAAAGAAATACAAGTTTGAATTATTCCCAATGCAAGGACATGCTCCAGAATTAGTTGCCTTAGTTGAAAAAGATCAACAATGGGCTTTCGCAGCTGATGCAGTACAGCCGAAATACAAAATGATTTTCGGTAGGAATAGTGATATCCAAGAAGATATCTTCTTAATATATAAATCTCTTTCAAAATTATATGAATTTACAGAAAGTATGGATAGATTATTAATTTTCTCAGCTGGGAATGGAGTACTCCAGGGAAGAGAAATTATAAAAGAAAAAATGGAAGAGATTGAAAAATTACATTTCGAAGTTCATAAAGAGTATAGAAATCTTCAAAATGATGGACTTATAGAGAAAAAAATAATAAAAAGAATAGTTAAAAAAATATTTAAGACAGAAAGTATCATAGGTCAATTAACTCAGGGTGACCTTTCTCGTGAAAATCTAATTATTTCATTACTTAAATGGGAAAAAAAAAAGGATTAATCATTTTTTTGTGTGCCTTGGAACTTTTACCTCAAGATCAGATATCGGAAAAGAGTAACAAGGATGGAAGTAATTAAATTTTTTATCTGCTTCACGTCTCCAATCCGATATTGGGCTAATATATATTTTTCCTGATATAAGTAGTGATCGACAGAAACCACATTCTCCAGAACGACATTTAGAAGGAGGAGCAAGATTTGCTCTTTCCATAGCAACAAGTACAGATTCTGTAGCCCGTGCAGGGATCTCTTTCATTATATTTCCTATATGAGTTTTAATTTTAAATGTCTTTTCAGCAACATCTTTAGGAAATCCTGGGTAATTTATAATATTCTTAATTTCTCCAAAAGCTTCTCTCCGTATTCTTTTATGAGGAAGTTTAAATATTTTTAGTTCTTTTTCTACGAAATCATACATTACTTGAGGACCGCAAATGAAAAATGTACTATTATTCACATCGCAATATTTTTCAATAATCTCCCCAGTTATAAAACCAGTTTCACAGCCCTCTAAAGAAATTATTTCACAGCTTAATATATTGACTACTTTTAATTTATCTGGATATTTTTTCTCGAGTTCTTTAAATTCATCATAATAAATAATATCATCTTCTTCACTACTTCCATATAAGATTATTAGTTTCGCATCAATTATCCCTTCTATAATTGCCTTTGCCATTGAACGAAACGGAGTTATCCCAGATCCACCTGAAATCCCTACAATTTGCTTTAAATCTCGTAGAGGTTCATAATAAAAGAAACCTTCAGGTCCAGAACTCTCAAGCACCGTATCAACATTCCAATTATCCCATATATATTGGGTTAAGAAACCATGCTCTTCTTTACGTATCGTTATTTCATAGAAACCGTTTTGAGCATCTTTTGGTGAAGAGGCAATTGAATATGGTCTTGTAATTTCTACACCATTTACGTTCACTTTTAAACTTAAATATTGCCCCGGTCTAAAATAGGCTAACTCTTTTGTCCTCAATCCAATATGAGGTTCAAGTCTAAACGTTTTTGCACTTTTTGTTTCATCTCTGATTTCGCTTATGACCAAGAACTGCCTTCTTGGATGAAGCCTTTTAGCGAGTTCATTCATTGGATCAGATTTTATTGGTTCGCTAGAGGCTTTTTCAATTTTCTTTTTTCTATTAGGCACCAATTTCATAAAAGCAAGTAAGTCTCTTGAGTTGCTTTTAATAACGATATCAAGTTTTTCATTTTCTTCTTTACTCATTTAATCAACCCTTTTTTAATTAAATCTTGTAAAGTAAGAAGTCCTGCTGTTTCGCCATCCTTTAAAGAACTACTATAACCATGACATCTCTTTCCAAACCCGCCACAAAATTCAAGTCCTTCAATGTGTTTTTCATCATTCATAGCCATTAGTCGTGGTATAAAAGAATCCCATGGATCTGGTTCGTATCCATATACAATCCCACCATAAGTTCCTGTAAATCGTGCAAATGTTTGAGGTGTAGCAACCTCAATTTCTTCTATATGTTCCCTTATTGAGATACCCGTACCAATTTCAAAATGATTAATCAGAGCTTCTGCGATTTTATTTTTAACTTTTACATACTCCTCTGGTTGTACGTTATCCCATACGCCTGGGCGAAAAGCAGTAGTAATAGATAGGATACAAGTTCCCGGTGGTGAACAGTTGGGGATAGCAGTATTCAAACAAATTGTAGCTTGTACTTTAGGCGCTTTAAGTTCGTTTAAAGAATTATATAACTCATCAGTATTCATATTATTAAAAACAAAATAACTATAATCTTTTAGATCTAATTCCTCAGCTGATTTGTCTAAACCTAAGTAGACTACTACTGAAGTTACCGCATGGGCTCTCGCGTTAACTTCTTTATAGGCTATTTCAGGAACTTCCGATTTTGGGCAAATTAATTTATTATAAGCTAAGGTAGGTGAAGCATTACATATTACATAATTAGTTTTAATTTTATCCCCATTAGATGTTTTTACTCCCACAACCTTTCCATTTTCAACTAGAATTTTTGTAACTCTTGTATTATATTCTATTTTACCTCCAAATTCTCTAATTTTTGCATCTAAGGCAGTTGTATATCCATGTGAACGATACTTAGGAATATAAGCTTTCCTTATAATGTATAAATAAACCATAACTGCATATATAGTGAAGTTTAACCTACTAGTCGGAATTCCTAAATAGACCCAATAAGCATTAAGTATTTTTCGAGCCTTCTCTGGGATATTAAGTGCATCTTGAACTTCATCTACTGTGTATGCTGTAGTTCTAAGGAAATTTGCATGCTCTTTTAATAAAACATTTTGATCGGGATTTCCTCTAGAAGCACCAATATAACTGGTTGCATTAAGAATATCTTTTCCTAAGTCGAAAAATTTTTTTACTGATTCTCTACATCCTGGTACTTCTTTTTCTATAGCGTTAAGAAAATTCTCAATACCAAATGGCATTACTACGTCAACATTTTCACCTGGATCAGTTAGTATCAGCCTAAACGCCTCAGGAACTTCAAGAAATTCGCAATCTAAATTAAGTTTATCCTCAAATAGAATTCTTACGCCTCCTTTATTTGTAGAAGGTCCAAAATCACAGAGTTCGTGAAGCGAGGTTTCAAACTCAAATCTACCTCTCACAAAACTAGAAGCAAATCCACCAGGTAAATTATGTTGTTCTAAAAGAAGAACCTTCGCCCCCTTCATTGATAGGCGTGCGGCTGCAACTAATCCTCCATTTCCAGCTCCAATAATAACAACATCATATGATTCATTTATGTTTTTTTCAGTAATTTGCTCGTTCATATAATATATCTACTCTTTTTATCAATTATAAAATTTTAATTCTTAAATTAAAAAATACTTTGATAAGCTTATATTTTTAGTTTTCTTCTGTTCCTATAAATAATTTAAAAAATATTTAATAAAAGCCTATAAAAGGATTTTTAAGAAAAATAGCAAGTAACTCAAATTGCTTTAAACTAAATTATTTATTATAATTTCAGAAATATCTCCAGCATATTCTCCTGTTCTTCTAATGCTTTCAATAATATACCCTATTGCTATTGATAATTCTGCACTATTAGTTGTATCAAGAGAAATTTTTTCAGTTGTTAAAATTAATTCCTTTATTGCTTCTATATTTTCATTTGCGATTAAAATACTTTTTTGAAGCCAAGCGTCAAGGCTTTTATCTAATAATTCTAATGCTAATTTACTTGCTATTAATAGGTTTTTAATTAAACCTTTTTCAATTTTCTTGTAGTCTATTAATAATACATTCTTAGCAATACGTACAGCATGATCACCAACTCTCTCAAGAAACCTTGAAATTTGTTGAAAATGACTAGTGTGTTCTAAGGTTAAGCCCATCTTTTGGCATAGAATGATATCTCTAAGTGCTATGTGTGCCTGGCGACCAATTAACCAATGTAATCTATCAACATCATTGTCTCTTTTTATTACTTCTTCGGCTAATTTTTTATCACCGTTCTCAAAAGCTTTAATTGCGTCTTCATGCATATCGTGTACAAGTATATACATTCTTTTTATAGTTTTTTCAAAAGGCATTTCTGTTGGGTTAAGTAAGTCTTTAATCACTATGAAATTATTAGACTCTTCCACAACTTCAGGACCTATAGCAATTTGAGTAAATTTATTTATACAATCCCTTATGGAAGGCTCAAATTTTGTGCTAGATTTAATTAGAATTTTAGAAAAACCCATTATATACGTTCCAATTAGAATTCGAAACAAAAAGTTTTCATCCTCATAGTCTTCAACGATTATCTCTTTTGTTTTAGTAGCTTTCTCACTATCAATTTGAGGAGTTATTAATAAATTGCCATCGGGTTGAGAAAGTATTCCTAAAGTATCATTTTTTTTAACACCATGTTTATCAATCCACACTTTTGGAAGTGAAATAATATAAGAACTGCCTCCTGTTTTCTGAACCTTACGGGTTTCTATATTATATCCCATTATTTCTCCTCATGTAATTTTAATTAAAAATAATCTTTATTATAATATCTATATAGAATTATAAACATCATTAATGACGTAATTTAATTATATAGAATATAATCTTCGATTCATTATATATTTAAACTATATACTATATAGACTTTTAATATTTTATATATATATTTATATTAATATTGAAATGCATATTGAAATTAAATTATAGAGCAAATTGAGTTTAAAAATATTAAAATACAATTTTTTAATAATTTAGATGAAATTCTGCAAGCAAATTAAGCAAGAGCTTTAATGAATTTAATCATTTAATTCAAGAAGCCTCTGAGCTGGTTAATAATACCATAATATAATCAGCTACTGCTTCAATTGCATCAGAAATTGCTTCAATTATATTCATAGTCATTCCCACTGTAAAGATAGTAAAATAATTGACTTTATAATCAGTTTGTTGCAGACTCTTTCTTAGTTTAATGTTGAGAACATCAATTTGGTGTTCAATATCATTAATTTTAACAGCTATTTCTTTAACCTGAGTTCTATTTCCAAGCAAATCAATTAAAATTTTATCTAAAAATTCTACACATTCTACAGATTTACTCATCATTTCACTTATTAAATTTATAGTTTCTTCATTGCTTTGTTCCCAAAATTTGCTTGGTATGGTATCAATTCTTCGAGCTACTCCGGTTGCACAATTTGCAACATCATCCATTCTCTTTACCAAATGCGATAAGTCAGTGCGTACACTAGGATTCAACTCTCCTTTTGAAACATCTTTCATGATCTCTCTCCTCATCGTATCCGCTTCTCTTTCAAGAGCGTCGACCATAAGGAAAATAGAATGAGAATTTTCAACATTTTTAGTCTCTAATAATAGTTGTACTCCTTCATTTAGTTTCTTTACGCATTTTTGAACTTGTTGAGCATGCTTTATGGATTTTTCTAACACATTTTCAGCAGTTCTTCGTTTTACAAATTCAATTAAAGATCCCATTATCAACCTATAAAATTTTTATTTACTTAAGTTATACAATTTACTTATGATATGACTATATAAATGAATCTGGTATAAATATTTTAGGGTAATCCAAAAGAAATAAATCCATAATAGATAAACCCTGCTAATAAAGCAGCAATAGGAAATGTTAGAATCCAGAATATTGCCATCTTCCCTAATGCTTTTAAATCTACTTCTTTTTTTTGTGCTACACTTAAACCTATTATACAAAACACAATAACATGACTATGAGATATGGGTAATCCAAATATGGTGGCGATCATTAAAATAATAGCTGAGCTTGTTTGTAGAATGATGCCTTCACTAGGACGAGTATCAATCATCTGAGAAGCCAAATTTTTAATGACATAACGAGCAGCTATATAAATTCCTAAACCTGAAAAAATTCCACAGATTACAGCGTAAAATAAATACTGCGTCAGATTTAAAGATCCACTGTTGAATAAGCCATAAAGAATGCCTAATGCTTCACCAGAGTTAGCACCAACCCATATTTCAGCAAATACAACCGTAAAAAGTAAAATCCATTTGAAATATCTTTCAGATTTTTCTATTTGATTTAAACCTCTTAGATGAGACAAATAAAGTTTAGCAATTACCTTAAATAGAATAAATGTCACAACAAGGCCAAATATTGGAGATAAAAACCAACTTATTACAACATTTCCTAATTTATTCCAATTTAAGGCAGTTTCTGGGTTTATTGTACCTTGAAATAATGCATATGTTATTAAAACACCAAATATACTGCCAATTAGTGAATGGGTGCTGCTTAAAGGAATTCCTGCAAAACTTCCAATCACTAACCAAATAATGCTGCTTATTAGAACAGTTAATAACATAAAAGAAGTGTATGTTATTCCCTCCCCCAAAATATCAGCTCCTACAGTTTTAGCTACAAACCCACTACTAAAAAAAATCATGCCCGCTCCAATTGCTATACTACCAATAATTAAAGCAATATTAAATTTAAGCACTCCTGCCCCTACTAATGCAGAAAGAGTCTCATCATTAGCACCGATCGAAAAAGCAAGAGATACTGCCATTATTATTAAAACTATAACTAAAATTAAAGCTAAATCTGCAGCCATAGCAACTCTTTATTTAAAATTGTTAATCAAAAATTAGATATTTTGTAGCAAGAAATTGAATATATTCAGAGAAATTTTTGATATGGTCTGCCAGCATCATCACAGTTTCAATTAATTCTTTGAGGTATAAGAAAGTTCTTGATAAGTAATCCATCTCATAATTGTATAAACGATTAATCAATTTCCATTCTTTTTTTCTCATTGTTCTTCTTTCTTCTTTAATATTTTCACATACATTATGAGCTTTCCTAAGATCTTTACCAATTAATTTCACTGCTTCAGATATTCCATTGGAAATTGTTTTTAAAGATGAAAGAATATCTAAAATTTGAAGTTTAAACGTATCATCGGGAAATACAACTTTATAGAGAAGCATTTTATTAGCTAAGAATTCCCCTATATTCTTTATATCATTAACTTTAGTAAATAATTTTAATCTATCTGCTTTAGAAAACATCAATTTCGACTTAAAAATCTTTGATTCAAATGTTTTCTTTATGTGGACTTCTGTATTCGTTTTAATGACATATTT
>Ga0209427_10002643_pt1 | contig 21027 bp, 18 predicted proteins | sample DeeMarSWOR136_30_FD_187465 | JGI IMG/M metagenome (GOLD analysis project Ga0209427, IMG submission 187465) | Marine sediment microbial communities from White Oak River estuary, North Carolina - WOR-1-36_30 (SPAdes) (version 2) | ecosystem: Environmental > Aquatic > Marine > Intertidal zone >...
ACACCCCCGGTGACGGTTCGGATTTCTTGCCGATGCCATTGGAAACCCGCATCTTCTTCCTCCGCAAAGCCCTTGAAATTGTGCAGAAAAGCCAATGGGCCAATCAGTTCCAGCCGCAAGTGCTCAGGGCAAAGCAGTTGCTTTCAACCGAAGAGCTGACGGCGGCGTTCCTCGATCAATACGGAAGTGCGGACGTGACCAAGTCCTGGTCGGAAGATACGGCGCTTGAGCTGGTCTCGTCCCTGCGTGTGCTTTTAGAGACGATTGAAGATTTTGAGTGGAGCTATTCGGACTTCGCCGAACGGCTCAGACAGCAAATTTCGGTCGTGCTGGATTCATACGCGAGCAGGCAGGCCAGCGCGCGGACCGCCGTGTCCGAGCAGTCCGCGCTCGCGGCGATGCTGGAGTCGTGGCCGGAGAATAGCTTTCGGAGGCTGGATTTACCGGAGACCGTTTTTGGCATGCACCATAAGATCGGCGACAGGACGTTCGTACTGTTGCAGACGGGCGAGGCGCTGGCCTCGGATTTCGATCGCTGTGCGAACGGCCTCGATGAGCTTGGCGTTTTTTACCGGATCGCGGACGGACCCGGATCGTGTGTCTGGGGTCTGGATAGTCCCCGGGAGGAAGCTTTTTTGCAAGCCTCGCTTGGGAAATTCTTTCCGGGCTGGAACGTGGAATTTCATTTTAACGATGTGGATATTTTCGAGAAAACCGCTAACCGGCAGAAAATGATCTACGTGTGGGCCGGGCTGCTGGCCATCGCCGTGATGATGGCCGCGGGTTTGCTGACGGCGCAGGCGGTAGGAAAACAAATCAAGATGAACAAGCTGAAGAACGATTTCATCGCCACCGTGTCGCACGAGCTGAAAACGCCGCTGGCCTCGATGCGCGTGTTGGTCGATACCCTGGTGGAAGGCAGCTATCGAGACCAGCAGCAGGTGACGGATTATCTTCAGCTTATTTCAAAGGAAAACGAACGGCTGAGCGGATTAATTGACAACTTCCTGACCTTCTCGCGGATGGAACGGAACAAGCAGGCCTTCGTGATGGCCAGAACGCGCCCGGCGGCCATCGTGGATGCTGCGGCCGAAGCGGTCAAGACCAAGTTCGCCGGTGGGCGTTGCGCGTTTGACGTGAAGGCCGGTGAGAATTTGCCCGACGTGATGGCCGACCGGGATGCGATGGTCACGGTGCTTGTCAATTTGTTGGATAATGCGTATAAATATTCCTATGAAAATAAGCGTATTGAGCTGAGCGCCTTTGCCGAGGACGGCTCGGTGTGCTTTCGTGTTTCCGACAATGGGCAGGGGATGTCGCGTCGAGCGCTGAAAAAGATATTCGCAAGGTTCTACCAGGTGGATCGGAGCCTTTCGCGGCGCACCGAGGGGTGCGGCCTGGGCTTGAGCATAGCGAAATTCATCATCGACGCCCATAAAGGCACCATCTCCGTGGACAGCAAGCCCGGCCAGGGAAGCGTCTTTACCGTCAGATTATCCGCTTGTAATTGAGCCGAAACGCTGAAAGGATACTCACAATGAGAAGTGTACTGATCGTTGAAGACAACCAGGCCATGCTGAGAGGTCTGGAAGACAATTTTGCGTTGAAGGGCTATCGGGTCAACACCGCGCCCGATGGCGAGCGGGGCCTTAGAGCCGCCCTAAAGGGCAAGCCCGACCTGGTGATTCTCGATATTATGCTGCCCAAAATGAACGGCTATGACATATGTAACCACATCCGCCGGCAGAAGCTCGATATGCCGATCATCATGCTTTCGGCCAAGGATCGCGAATCCGACGTGGTCCTGGGCCTGAACATCGGGGCGGACGACTACATCACCAAGCCGTTCAGCGTCAAGGAGCTGCTTGCGCGGGCGGATGCGTTTATGCGGCGGCGGGGGCCGGACGGGCCGGACGTCTATGCGTTTGGTGATTGCCGGCTCGATATCGTCACGGAAACGCTCACGCGCTCCGGCCGGGATGTGAAGCTCAGCCCGGGACAGTACAAGATGCTCCACCTGTTCCTGCGAAGGGCCGGGTGCACATTAACGTGCGGTGAAATAAGCGGCGCCGTGTGGGGCTATTCACATTTTGTGACAATGCGGGACATCCATGAGACCGTCGAGAGACTACGAGAGATCATTGAGCCCGACCCGGACAATCCTACGTTCATACGAACGGTACCAAATATTGGCTATAGATTTGAGTTGTTCGTAGCGAGGGCGTCCCGCCCTTGAGTCTCGCGGGCGTCTCGCCCGCGTTTTAAAACGAGAGGCAGACAGGCTGTAAATCTTTGTGTGACAGAGTGCCGGATGGAAACGATACTGATTATTGAAGACGATGCGGCAATGTTGCGGGGCTTGAAGGATAACTTCGAGTACCAGGGCTACGGCGTGCTGACCGCCGCCGACGGCGAGGAAGGCTTGAACGCCGCACTGGATAAGAAGCCCGATCTGATACTTCTCGACATCATGCTGCCAAAGATCAACGGCTACGAGATCTGCCGGCTGATCCGGCAGGAAAAGCTCGAGATGCCGATTATCATGCTGACTGCCAAAGGCGAGGAGTCGGACATCGTCCTGGGCTTGAATCTCGGCGCCGATGATTATGTCACCAAACCCTTCAGCATCAAGGAGCTGCTCGCCCGCGCCGCGGCGTTCCTGCGCCGTGCCCGGCAGACCGAGCAGGACACCTATGAGTTCGGCGATTATTGCCTCGATATCCCCGCCAGAAAACTCACCCACAAGGGCGAAGAAGTCAAGCTCTCACCAAAAGAGTTCAAACTGCTGGAGCTTTTCGTCAAGAAGCCCGGCCGGGCGCTGACCCGCGATGAGATTTTAAACACCGTCTGGGGCTACGATTGCTTCGTCGGCCAGCGCAGCATCGACCGCTTCGTCACCACGCTGCGCAACAAAATCGAACCCGACCCCCATAACCCAGCCTTCATCCACACCATCCGAGAAATTGGCTACAAATTCGAACCACCTGAGTAGAACATAGGTGAAATTCAAAAACGATAGGCTATCCCCAAGCTGTAATTAAGACTGCCAGTTTCCACCTGGAGAAATGGCATAGTAACCGTAAAGTTAACTCCTTATTCTTATCTTGTCCTCTTCAACAATCCATAGGTGTCGTTCTATGGGCTCCTTGGGAAAAAGACGCATGGCGTGGCTGAAAACCTCAAGGACATGTAGCTTATCTTGTCGATTCAATCGCATGACTATAATTCCAGGGAACTTGTCAGGAGGATATGTTCTTATATCAGCAAAATCGTTGTCCAATGTTAACAAGATGCGTTTCTCTTTTCGGCAGATGGCAGCGAGGTTGGCGTCAGAAGTGCCGGTGAGTTTCTGCTCGGGTAAGGTTGCTGAATCGTATCCCACATTTCTGAGCGATTCTGTGATCTCGATCGGCATATTCTCATCTATTTTGAATTTCATGTTAAGCTCTATGCCGGCATGGATACAATACGCTCACGTGCGAGATCTGCTGCATACGAAATAGCTGCCAAAATCGATTCTCGCTTTAGGGAAGGGTAACTACGCAGAATATCTTCTATGGAAAGGCCAGCGGCCAGATTGTCAAGCACAACCGAGACCATGATACGTGTGTCCTTGATACAGGCATTACCATGACAGACATTGGCATCAACCGTTATATAGTCATTCCATTTCATGATTAAACTCCGGCGCTTTCAATACTCTTGCACTATAAATCACTGTACATCATCAAGCATACAACTCACATCCTCTCCTGACAACCTTTTTCTCCAGTTGATGAGAAAGGCGGCTTGGACATTTCCTCTGAATTTGCTGCTTTTATAGTGTCGGCGGATTTGAGGGTGTCTTTGTACAAACTTCGGCCGTCCAATTATCTGCGTCATTGACCGGTTGATTCGAGTTCTTTTAGTTGGTCAACAAGATATCGGCGCATTGCGACGACGGTGGCCCCGGCGCGCATGAGCGCTACTCCGTCTTCGATTGAGGCCACTCCTCCTGAGGCCTTTATACCGATGCGGTCGCCCACGGTTGCCTTTATCAAACCTACGCTATGGACTGTTGCCCGGCCCGGCCCGAAGCCGGTGCACGTCTTTACGAAATCCGCCCCGCAGCCGGCAACCAGCTTGGCTGCGGTAACGATCCGCTCATCGGTCAAGGTCCCTATTTCAATGATGACCTTGAACGGCACGCTAAACGGCTTGGCCACGGCCATGACCGCTGAAATATCTTCCGACACACGTATGTAGTTGCCGGCTTGAAAAGCGGAGATATTCATCACCATATCCAGATCGGTCGCGCCTCGCTTCAAGCCTTCTTCGGCCTCCGTGCATTTGACATGTGTGGTTGGCCCGCCACAAGGGAAGCCGACGGGAATCTGAGCGCGCACGCTCGTTCCTTTCAGGGTATCGACCAGAATGCCGAGGTATTGGGGAAACGCCACAACAGCACGAAATCCGTATGTTCTTGCAGCTTCACAGGCTGCTCTCACATCGTCTTGTGTGGCCGTTATGGTCAGCGCCTCAGAGTAGTCAATCACCGATACAAGGGCTTTGATCTCTTCCGCTGTCACACCATACATATTGCTGCTCCTGTCTGTCATCAGGCCAAATATTTCTTATGCTTTTGCTGCTTCTATGGCGTCGGCCAGTTTGAGGGCGCCTTCGTAGAGGCTTCGGCCGATGATGGCGGCTTCGGGATTGAATTCAGCTAATTTCTTGATGTCCTCGATGGTGTTTACACCGCCGGACGCGACGACGGGGACGTCCACCGCCTCGACGAGCGCTTTCGTTTGCTCGAAGTTCGGGCCGGTCATCATACCGTCTCTGGCAATATCGGTGTAGATGAGCGCGGCCAGGGGGAGTTTGGCCGCCTCGATGGCAAAGTCCAGCATTTGCACAGAGCTGTCTTCCGTCCAGCCGTGCGTGGCGACCTTCGAGCCTCGGGCATCGAGGCCGAGAACGATCCTACCGTTGAACTTGACGGCCATTTCGCTGAACCACTCGAAATCCTGCACGGCTTTTGTGCCGATGATGACTCGCTCGACGCCGGTATCCAGCAACTGCTGTATCGAGGCCTCATCGCGCAGACCGCCGCCCACCTCGATCTTCAGCAGGCCGAGATCTGCGATGGCCGAGATGGTATCGGTATTGACCGGCTTGCCGAGCTTAGCGCCGTCCAGATCGACGATATGCAGCCACTGCGCTCCGGCAGCGCTGAATTCCCGTGCCTGCTCGGTAGGATCGTCCCGATAGTTAATCTGGCGATCGTACTGTCCCTGGATCAATCTGACACATTCTCCGTCCCGCAAGTCAATGGCCGGTATGATATACATGTTTTTTCCTTCGTAGCCTTTTCAGTTGATTTGGATTTGATCGTAGTATGCAGTGTCAACCTCCCAAGTTGCCAAAATGCGAAATTCGAATATCGAAATCCGAAACAAATTCAAATGACAGAAATTCAAAATGCCAAAGCGAACTGCTTCGATCATTTGAACATCTGGGTTTTGATATTGTCTCGTGCTTCGTGCTTCGGATTTCGAATTTATGTGTATCACGTTTTATCGCCTACGAGCGGGCGAATCTTATCGACGGAGAAATAGACCAGGTGCCGGACCTTCTCGTCCGGCTCACGGCTTCTTGCATGTTGTTGCCGTATCGCCTTGATGCGCTCCGGGTCCTTCTCTTCGCCGGTCATGGTCAGGTACAGTCTCTTGCCGGCGTATCCCGGCCCTTGCTCGGCAAACATGTACGCGGCCCTCGGATTCGATTGGATATTGGCGTAGCTCAGCCGTTCCAACATGCTAAATGCGATGGTTGTCTCATCGACAATGTAGGGGCGAGAATAAACCGCCACGTCCACCTTGCCCTCCGAATCGCTTGTCGCCAGGACTCCCAGGCCTTTGATATCGTTGAAGTATTCTGCGAGGTTCATAATCGTCTCCTTTAACTGGTAATGGAAAAGTTCTGAAAAATTGAAGGTTAGGCATATATTATTTTAGGAAATCTGTCTTACGATTTTCTAAAAATAATCAGGTACTACATGATAATACATTATCAAGCAAAATGTTATGCTTCTTGTTTCAGAAAGAAAAAATCAAGAAGGCAATTTTTTCTTTCCAAAAGTATGCCTAACCTCCAATTTTTCAGAACTTATCTGTAGTAACATTTAACGCCTTTTCGACTTCGGGATGCCGGAACTCGAAACCCGCCTCCAGCAGACGCTTCGGCAGCACCCTTTGCCCGGATAGCAGCATCTCATCGGCCATCTCGCCCAAGGCCAGTCGCACCATGAACGCCGGGACGTGCATCCAGGCCGGCCGGTGCAAGACTCTTCCTAACGTCTTGCAGAACGCTTTCATTGTCACCGGCTGCGGCGCGGTGAGATTGAAAGCGCCTCGGAGCTGCTCGTGTTCCATCAGGAACCTGATTGCCGCGACTTCGTCATCCAGACTGATCCATGAAAACCATTGGTCGCCGCTGCCGAGGTGGCCGCCCAGAAAGAAGCGGAACGGTTTTGCGAGCTTGTCAAGGGCTCCACCGCTCCGGCCCAGGACGACCCCTGTGCGAATGACCACACACCGAACGCCAAGTTGTTCAATTCCACCCGCAAGACTTTCAACACGCTGGCAGACGCTTGCGAGGAATCCCTCTCCCCGTGTCGAGCCCTCGTCGAGCGGCTCGTCTCGGCGCGAGCCATAGTAGCCGATGGCTGAGGCTTGAATGACCACGGTTGGCTTTTTTTTCACCTGCTTTATCGCATCGAGTACGGCCCTCGAACTATCCAGCCTACTGTGGAGCATGCTGGCCTTTCTGGATTCGTTCCACCGGCCCGACGCAACATTCTCACCGGCCAGATTGATGACAGCAAACGCCCCGTCTGCCTGTTTAAGCCAGCTTCCGGTCGTTCTCCCATCCCATTCGACGACTTTCGCCCAGTCGCCGACCGATCCAGCGGCCCTCCTGGCATCGCGCGACAGGGCAATGAGTTCGTAATCTCGGTGAAGCGCTTCGCACAGTGCCCGGCCTATAAGGCCCGCCGCACCCGTTATCACCACTCGCATGAGCGCACCTTCTGTTACTTCTCTTCCAACGCTTCTATCCTCCTTACATAGGCGTCGGCGTCGAATTTTCTCTTCAGCCCCGCGGCATTCATATAACGCACCTTGCCGAAAACCGGTCGTTCCGACCAGGCCCTGTCGTGCTTGCCAAAGCACCAAGCCACGCCGGCGAAGGCATTCGGATCTCTGCCGTCCAGCTCGTACTTGTTATTAAGATACAGCGCGATCTTGAATCCGGTTCGTGGGTTCTTGCTCCATTCGAGAATCTTCTTGCCCCAGTACATTCTCATATAGCCGTGCATTTTGCCCGTGAGAACCATCTCTTTTTGTGCGGCGTTCCAGTACGGATCGTGAGTTTGTGCGTTCTCAAACTGCTCGAGTGAATACACGTATTCCCTCCTATCCCGGCTGTGGAAGTTCAACGTCCTGTGCGCCCAGGGCGGAAGGCAGGCGAATGTGTCGTAATGATGATTGTAGAATACGAAGTTGTGACTGAGCTCCCGGCGGACAATGAGTTCCTCGAGAAACGCCTCCTTGCCTTCGCTGGAGGTCTTCTGCACCTGCAGGGCGATATAGAGCGGCGAAATCTGTCCGAAATGCAGATAGGGACTCATATGTGAGACGTAATCCTGCGCAGGATCATTGCGCAACTCGGCAAAACGATCCAGCTTGTTTTGCAGGAAGTCGGCCAGCCGTCGCTTGGCTTCGCTCGTGCCGCCGCGGAACGTATCCACTTTCCGCACGCTTCTGTCGATGCTGAGTTTGGAGAGGACTGCATCCATGTCATCGATATTGAACGCGGAGAACTTCATGCCGAGCGAGTCCAGCTTCGGCTTTCTCTGATCGACCGGGAGCAGATAGTGATGGAGCTTCTTCGTTATCCTTGGCCGAAAGGTCCCCGCAGAGAAGTCTTCTTTCGATGAGGCTTCTTCCACGGGAACGATCAAATTCGTCTCAACCTCACACAACACACACTCAATGCGCTCGGCGACGCGAGCACGCCATTCCCGTTGGATTCGCAAGTGTCCGGCGTCCACGACGACCGATGCGGCGGCGTGTGCCAAGTCCCTCGCGCCGGAATCCGGAGACTGGTGCTGGATGACCATTTGTATGCCTCGGGCCTCCAGCGCCATTCGAACCTCTTGCAGTCCTTCCAGCATGAAGTGGTAATGACGCTGATTGGCCTCGGGCCAGCCCTCGGTGATGCCGAAAAATACGACGACCGGCCTTCTCATCTTGTCGGCCGTGCGAACCGCATATTCCAGCGCATGGTTGTACTCGACCCGCTGTGCGGCCTGCATCCAGTAGAGCACGTACTGTCCGTCGCGCACCTGTTTGTCATTCAGGATTCGTATTCTTTCAGGCTGAATCATTCTGGTTAGTGATATACATCGAATCCGCGAAAAAATCAAATGATTTGACAAAATGAGGCGGTCCATTATATTGGCAAACGGGTATGAAATCGAGGCTTTGGAAGTCAGGAGACCGAACGATGATGAAGATTTCAGGAAATGCGGAGCCCAGAAGATTTGTCTTGCGGGCGACATGGATTGTGGTTTGGGCCGCCGCTCTAATAACCTCAGGTTCCTATGCCCTGGCCGGGAATGCCCCCCCATCCCCCAAAAAGAGGATAGCCGTCATTTTCGATACGGACATCTGCGATGACATCGACGATACGTGGGCGCTGGCGGTGCTCCTTCAATCCCCCGAGTTCGATATCAAACTGATTACGACCGCCGTCGGCAACACGCCGTCCAAGGCAAAGACGGTGGCCAAGTTCCTTCAGACCGTCGGCAGGGCAGACGTTCCTGTCGGCATAGGTGTGCAGCATCGGGAAGGCAGCCACCGGCAGGATGCCTGGGCCAGGGACTACGAGCTTTCCTCCTATCCCGGCACCGTTTACCAGGATGGCGTCCAGGCCCTGATTGACACGATAATGAAATCCCGCGGGCCCATCAAGGTCGTCGCCGTCGGTCCGTTACCGAATATTGCGGCGGCGCTCGAGCGCGAGCCGCGTATCGCCCAGAAGGCGGAATTTGTCGGAATGCACGGCAGCGTTCGCCGGGGCTATGGGGGCAACCCCAAGCCCAGTCCGGAATATAACGTCAGGGCCTATGTGAAGGCGGCCCAGAAGGTCTTCACCGCGCCCTGGGACATGACCATTACGCCGCTGGACACGTGCGGCGTCGTCCAGCTTCAGGGCCAGAAGTATCAAAAAGTGCTGAAAAGGAACAGTCGTCTAACGCGCGCACTGATAGAGAACTATCACGCGTGGTACAGGCAGGGGCTCATCAGTCAGGACAAGAGTTTACGTGGGGCCGAGCTGAACAAGAGGGTCAACCAGAAACTCAAATCAAGCAGCAGCACGCTTTTCGATACGGTCGCCATTTACCTGGCGATGTCAACGGAACTGGTGCAGATGGAGAAGCTGGGCATTAGCGTAACGGACAACGGGCATACGAAAATCGACGAAAACGCCAAAGTGGTGAACTGCGCCACCGAATGGAAAAACCTGGGCGCGTTCGAGGATTTCCTGGTAGAGAGACTCACAAAGTGACCGATTCTCATAGGCTTGACCTGGGACAGGACAAACCGAGGATTGTCGTCGTCGGCAGCTCCAACATGGACCTGGTGGTCAAAGCGCCAAGGATTCCTGTCGCGGGGGAGACGATCCTGGGGGGAGATTTTATCATGACACCCGGCGGCAAGGGTGCCAACCAGGCGGTGGCGGCGGCAAAGTTGGGCGCTGAGGTGTACTTTGTCGCCAAGCTGGGAAACGACATATTCGGTGAGCAATCGCTGGCCAACTTCGCAAAGGAGTCGATTCGCACAGAGTACATCACTCAGACCAACGAGGCCCCTTCCGGCGTGGCTCTGATTACGGTCGACCAAACGGGCGAAAATGTGATCGTCGTCGCGCCGGGCGCCAACGGGACTCTGTCGCCGGAAGATGTTGAAAAGGCTCAGTCGGTCGTTGCTTCATCGGGGGCCCTGGTGGCACAACTGGAGGTGCCGCTGGAGACGGTCGAATTCGCCGCCCGGTTGGCCAAGCATTCCGGCGTACCTTTTGTTTTGGACCCGGCGCCGGCTCAAGAACTAAGCCCGGAATTAGTCAAAAGAGTGGGCGTGCTGACGCCGAACGAAACGGAGGCGCAGATTCTCACCGGCATAGAAGTTGTGGACGAAGATTCGGCACGCTTGGCGGCCAAGCAGTTATTGGCTTGCCATGCAGAAGCGGTCGTTTTAACGATGGGCGCTGAGGGTTTCCTGCTCTCCGACCATAATACTATGGAATTCGTCCCCGCGATGAAGGTCGATGCCGTCGATACCACTGCGGCGGGAGATGCGTTTACCGGCGCTCTGGCGGTTGGCCTCGCGCAGGGAAAACCGCTGCGAGATGCGGCCTTGTTCGCCAATCATGTCGCGGCTCTGTCCGTGATGAAAATCGGCGCCCAATCGTCGATGCCGACGGCCGAGCAAGTGAAAGGTTTTATCAAACGGAATTCTGCTGAAGGGGTAAGCGATGAGCAGGTATGAAAGATGGATTGCAGGGGTTTTTGGCCTCCTGGCCGTGACGTGTGTTCTCATGCCGGCCGGCTGTAAAAAGCGAGAAGCCGACAAACCGAAGGTCGCCTTAATCATGAAATCTTTGGCTAACGAATTCTTCAAGACCATGGAAGAAGGCGCTCGGGCGCATCACGCCGAGCACGCCGAAGAATATGAACTCACGGTGGTCGGCATCAAGGACGAGCAGGATGTGGCCAGGCAAATTGACTATGTCGAAATGATGATGGCCCAGAAAGTGGATGCGATCGTGATCGCCCCGGCCGATTCCAAGGCCTTGGTGCCGGTGTGCAAACGGGCCATGGATGCCGGGATCATCGTGGTCAATATCGATAACAAATTCGACGCTGCCGTCCTCGCGGAAAAGGGCGTCAAGATTCCCTTTGTCGGCCCGGACAATCGCAAGGGGGCCAGACTCGCCGGTGAGCACCTGGCGTCCAGACTGACGCCGGGGGACAACGTGGCGATCATCGAGGGAATCCCTAACGCATTCAATGGGATTCAACGCAAGCTTGGCTTCGAGGATGCGATGAAGGCAGGCCGGATGAACATCGTCAGCTCGCAGTCCGGTTACTGGGAGATGGCAAAGGCCGAGCCTATTGTCTCGGCGCTGGTCACCGAGCACGCGGATCTCAAGGCGGTTCTCTGTGCCAACGACAACATGGCGCTGGGCGCCGTCTCAGCGATCAAGACCGCCGGCAAATCGGGCGATATCCTGGTCATCGGTTTCGATAATATCACAGCGGTGCAGAGGCTCCTTAAAGAAGGGAAAATTCTCTGCACGGTCGATCAACACGGCGACAAGCTGGCCATATACGGCATCGAGTACGCCCTCGAGATGCTTGGAGGACAAGGGACACCTTCGGACAAGGAAACACCGGTTGACCTGATCACGGCGGAAACGCTTCAATGAAACCTGCTCCGAGCAAGACCGTTTTCAAAGCCTCCGGAATCAACAAATCATTTCCCGGCGTGCAAGCGCTTTCCGCGGTTGACTTTGATCTGAGGGAAGGAGAAGTCCACGCCCTCGTCGGCGAGAATGGCGCGGGCAAAAGCACGCTTGTACACATTGTCGCCGGCCTGCAAAGCCCCGACTCGGGCCAAATGGTCCTTGACGAGCGGAGATACCTGCCGAACGACAAAGCGGACGCCGAGACGCGCGGGATCAAGATGGTCATGCAGGAACTGAATCTGATCTCCACCCTCAGCGTCGCAGAAAATATCTTTATCGAGAAGCTGCCCAGCAGGTTCGGATTCGTTGACTATAAGAGGCTCAATCATGCGGCCATGGAGGTCATGGAGCGCGTGGGTCTTGACGAGGTTTCCCCCGATGTGCCTGTGCGGCTGCTCGGGGTTGGGCAGCAGCAGATGGTTGAGATCGCTGCCGGGCTCTGCCGGCGCTGCCGGATCCTGGCGCTGGACGAGCCAACGGCCTCCCTGACCGACCGGGAGATCGAGCTTCTTTTTGGGCAGATCAGAAGACTCAAGGCCGAAGGAGTCGGCATTATCTACATCTCGCACCGGATTGAAGAAGTCATTGGAATCGCCGACCGCGTTACAATTCTTCGGGACGGAAGGGTCGTCTCGACGCGTCCGACGAGCGAGGTGAGTGTTGAGGGCGTGATCCGGATGATGGTGGGCCGCGACCTGGAGCACGAGCATCTGCGGCACGGCTCGGAACCCGGTCCGGTAGCCCTTCGCGCTGTCGGACTGACCGTCGGCGAGAAGGTTAGAGACGTCAGCTTTGAAGTTCGCCGGGGTGAGATTCTGGGCGTTGCGGGGCTCATGGGCTCGGGCCGGACGGAAACGATGCGCGCCGTGTTCGGCGCTGATCGGGTGGACCGGGGGCAGATATACTTATACGAAGCCACCGAGCCCGTCGATATCCGCCAGCCCCGTGACGCGGTACGCAACGGCATCGCGCTTCTTACCGAGGATCGCAAGGAGCAGGGGCTGCTTCTGCCGCTGGCGGTCCGCGAGAATATTTCTCTGACGCGCCTGGGGGACGTGAACCGCTTGGGCTGGATGGACCTGTCAAAGGAACGATCCGTGGCCGGCCGGTACATCGACGGCTTGTCGGTGCGTTGCTCATCTGCCGAGCAAACCGTCAGCGAGCTGAGCGGGGGCAATCAGCAAAAGGTCGTCATCGCGAAATGGATGTATCGAGACTGTGACATTCTTATCTTTGACGAGCCGACGCGGGGCATCGACGTAGGAGCCAAGTTCGAGATCTACCACATGCTCGCAGAGCTGGCGGCCAAAGGCAAGGCGATCATTTTTGTCTCGTCCGACCTTAAGGAGCTGATGGCCGTCTGCGATCGCATGATGGTCATGTCGGCCGGGCGGGTCGCCGCGACGTTTGGCCGGGGACAGTGGACCGAGGAGAAGATCATGTCTGCCGCATTCAGCGAGTATATCGGCGCTTGAGAGTAGTACATTATGACAATTGAATTTGTGGATAGATCTGGAAAGGGTGGCAGCCTCAAGCGTAGCTTGGGGATGGCTTTTCCTCCACCATCCCCAAAGCCTTCGGCTTTGAGGCTGCTACCCAATCATGAGGGGACAACCTACAAATTCATGGGTAACAGAGTAGTAGTACATGCGAGAAATTGCGAAGAATAGGAAATTTGAGTTTCCAGCAGTCGTGACGGACTATCTCGGGATGGCGCTCGCATTAGTCGGGCTCATTGTCTTCTTCGGTCTCAAAGCCGACAACTTCTTCACTCTTACGACCTTCCGGACCATTGCCAACCAGGTCCCGGATATTACCATCGTCGCGGTTGGGATGACCTTGGTGCTCATCATTGCCGGGATTGATTTGTCGGTCGGCTCGGTGATGGCCCTGGCCGGGGCAGTGCTGGGTCTGTGTTTGGTCCGGTTCAATCTTCCGCTGCCTGCGGCCGTCGCAGCGTGTCTGACGGTCGGTGTGCTCTGTGGCGCCGTGAACGGACTGGTCGTTATAAGCTGGAGACTGCCATCCTTTATCGTGACATTGGGGATGCTGGAGATCGCGCGGGGGGCTGCCTACCTGATCACCGAGTCACGCACCATCTATATCGGCGGCCCCGTGGAAGTCATCACGGAAGCCTCGATCCTCGGCCTTTCGCTTCCGTTCATTATGGCGGTTCTCATTGTGGCGGCCGGCCAGTTGACGCTCTCGCGGAGCGTTTTTGGGCGCTACCTCATCGCCATCGGCACGAACGAGGAAGCGGTCCGGCTGTCCGGGATCGATCCGCGTCCGCTCAAGTGTGCGGTCTTTGCCCTGTGTGGCTTCCTGACGTCTGTTGCCGCGGTAATCCACACGGCGCGATTGTCGTCCGCGGATCCGAACGCCGGCTATGGTCTGGAGCTGCAAGCCATCGCCGCGGTGGTCATCGGCGGGACGAGCCTGATGGGCGGCCGGGGTTCGGTCGTCGGCTCATTCTTCGGCGTGCTTATCATCGCGGTCTTGGGGGCCGGCCTGGCGCAGATCGGGGCACAGGAATCGACCAAGCGTCTCATCACAGGCTGTGTGATCGTCGCGGCGGTTGTCCTGGACCATTACCGCCACCGAATCCGCAAATCCCAATAGTCTTCAAATCCGAAATTCCAAACCCTGAATCCTAAACAAGCACAAATGAACCAAATTCCGAATACTAGACGGCCACGTCAGGGTTTCGACTTATGCGCATGTTTTGGTCATTTGAAGACCAGGATTTTTCATTTTTTTAGGATTTAGAGTTTTGGATTTGGCTTAATATTCCATGTTTTTCGGGGTTTAGGGCCGATTTGGCACTTTTTCTGCACGTGCGGGTGGTGCCGATAAGGATTCGCTTGACAAGCTCGCCCAAATTCGGTACAATTGTGTTTCCGACGATCAGGAGTTCTGTACACGGAGAATGGCCATGCGCATAGTGGTAAGACAAAAAGACGGCAATAGCAAAGAGTTTCAGTTTGCTCAGGGACCCATTTCCATTGGCAGAGGCGCGAATAGCCAGGTCTTCCTGCCGGACAAAGCGGTCTCGCGCCAACATGCGGTCATCCACAGCACAGACGACGGCCAGTGGACCATCGAGGATATGGGTTCGTCGAACAAGACGTATCTCAACGACAAAGCGGTCGACAAGGCTGAGGTCAAGCACGGCGATTGTCTTCGCATCACTGATTTTGTCATTGAGATTCTTCTCGAAGAGCATATCCACGATGATTCCTCGGAGGCGGGGGATACCCTTCAGCTTGAGGCGGCACTGGCCACACCCAAACATGAGACGGTGGTCCGTCGGCCGGACGCCCAGCACGCCCCGGCGATGAGACTGGCGGCCTGCCGATTGACTGATTTTTCCAAGGCGACGGAGACAATATTTGAAGCCGGCACACTCGACGAGCTGTTGTTAACTCTTTTGGAGGTGACGTTAGAGCAGTTCAGCGCCTACCATGTTTGGTGTGCTCTGCGCCTAGCGCCGAACGGCCCGATGATCTGCCACGCGGGCAAGCGGCGGGACGGCTCAGCCGTTCAGTTGAACGAATTGCAGCTTAGCGAGAAGATCACGCAAGCGGTTGAAAAGGGTCAGTTCTTCGTGCTGCCGCGTGTCTCGGCGCAAATGGAGGCCAAGGACAGAATACGCTCGGCCATGGTCGCGGCCATCATGCGTCCGACCGGCTGCTTCGGCGTGCTGTACGTGGACAACGCCATGATCCAGGAGCACTACAGTCTCAGTGACCTGGACTATCTGATGCTCATCGCCATGCACACCGCCGCCATACTCAAGAGGTTCCTCGATTAACAGGCCTCCGGGGCGAATCGCGCTACTGGGCCTACTGCTACAAGATGCCGAACGTGACACTGACCGAGGATCACTAACCTTGGAGCGTCAGTGACTCACATCCCGGAGACATGGTAGCTCATCGGCTCGATTTTCTTTCCGTCAGGTTGATCGTAGGGCTTATCGCCGAAGTTCACCGTGATCGTGATTCCGTTGGCAAACGTTGTTTGCTGGACGTCCCGGTCCCGCGTCAGGAAACGGTGGTCGGTCATCTCTGCGTAGCCGACCGCCCGGACGACAGGACAGACATCTTTGTAGCTCTGAACGAAGCGGTCCTGATATCGGTCCCATACCTGGCGGTTGAACATGAACATCGGCGCCGTGCCGTACAGGATATTGAACAGATCCCGCTTGTCCCATAGCTCCGGCAGCTTGTTGTTGTAATCGCCCCAGTACCACTGTGCCACGACGCAGTCGTGATAGACTAGCTCCCAGAGGGGCAGCCGGTACTTGTGCCCGACCTGAAATTTCGCGACGCGCTCGGGCACCTCATCCCAGATCTTGCCCATGTTTCGCCCGGCGTCGGGGACGCGATACGGCCCCAGGCTGAGCATGCCCTCGAAGTAGTGCACGTATGGCACGGCGGCGTCATGGCCCGTTTCGCTGCCGGTCACGAGCCTCATGTCCTCCGACATGTAACGCAGAAGCTCCATCTTCCAGTGCCGGCTGTCGCTGCGGGTCATCGGATGATCCGGGTGATAACACTCGCGCCACGGCGAGGCGGTCGTTGTATCAATGAACCGGCAGCGATAAGGATGCGTCTTCAATTCGGCGGGCACACGCTCTCGCGCGTGCTTGAGCGCTTGCTTATCACACAACACAGCGCACGGGTACATCTGGCCATCCTTGCCCTTGACGCGCCAGCCTTGGCGAGGCTCGCCTTTGTGGTCGAGCATGATGTCGCCGGGAAAGCCTGCCTGGGTCCAGTCGGGGTGCAGGCCACGGAGCTTGTCTTTGACGATCTGCGGATCCATCAGGTCCTGATAAATATCGTAGCGGCTCGTCAGGACGCCGCCCATCTTATTCATCGCTTCGATAACGGATGGTGATCGGCGATGGCTCCAGAGGATACGCTCGATGCCGACCGATTTCATTTTGCGAACAATCGAAAGGGCATCCCTGTCCCAGCACCAGACGTTCACAGCCCCGATGAGGGCATCCACGTTCGGATTCTCCTTGCGTTTTTGTGCGAGTGTCTTGAGCTTTCCGATCTTCTCTGCATGTTGGCGATAGCGCTTGCAAATGGCGACGTGACCTCCTTTATCGAAGAAGACGTAGCGCAGCTTTCGGGTGTAGCCAAAGGCGCCTTTCTGAGACTGCCACTTCGGCGCAACACAAAGCGCACCTTGATTTCTGTTGATATGGATGGTCGCATCGTCGGGCGTTTCAATAATGGCCATGTGTCCCCGCCGGCCGTCCGTCGCGCCCCAGAAGGCCATACAGATGCCGTGGCCGCCGTAGGCCGAAAGCCATCTTGGTTGGATCGACGCATCGTCAACCGGGTAAGATATCCCTTCGTTCATCGGGATGACTATGTACGTGCCGGATTCGGTAACGAACGGATGCGGGAAACTCAATGTATTTTTCAGATTTCCTTCCGCCGAGAGTTCCACCGTAAATTCGGGCTGCTCTTCGTCCAGCCGGAGGTTCACGCGAACATCGAGGTTGATCCCGGGCTGGTGCCAGGTCATGTCGATTCCATCCGCGTTGCGCGCCGCTTCTGCTGCTTTGCCTCGGACCAGAACTTTCTGGTGCCATGTGAATGGGATTCGCTTGTCGGTCACCGACAGGGTTCCATCTTCAGTATTGACTTCCACCGAGATTAAAGCATTGCTCACGGACAATTTCTCTGCGAAAGCGCCGGACGAGCAGCCTAGCAAAACGGCGGACAACACCGTACATCTTACCCACGTCGAGCCCATATTATCTCTCCTGTAGAAAAATTGGTGCGATTCATCACATCCTGTTTCCCAAGGCGTCCTCGCGTTTTACTTTTTTGCCTTTTCGAGGACTTCGGCCAGAGAAACAGCCGCTCCGCTTCTTGCTTTGGATTCGTCGGCGGCGGACATGAAGGCGAATATCTCAATCGTCTCTTCCTTCGGGACGGGGACGTTTCCGGTTTTGAAGAACTTGATGATCTCGTCGACCAATGGTTCGTAGCCGCCGTACTTGCCGCTCTGGATGACGCCCTTCGTGCCGAAAACCATTGCGCCGTATCCGCTTCGGCCTTTCCGTATGCCTCTGTAGGTGCCGATGCGCCCGCCTTCCCAGAGACCCACGACGAACTCGAAGTCTTGGGTCTGGACGCGCCGGACGGATTCACAGCCGGTGCCCATGACGGCAAACAGTATCTCGACGCCGTGCACGCCGTACCAGTACAGGTCGGGATGATGTTCCTCAAGGCTGCACGGACTGAAAGCGTCGCAGCCGAGCACATCGCCCACCGCGTTGGTTTTCTTCATTTCGACGATGCCGGGGGAATAACGCAGTGACGAGCTGGACCAGCACGGCACGTTATTCTCCTCGGCGAGGCGGAAGATCTCGAGCACGTCGGCGAGACTACCGGCCATGGGCTTGTCGATAAACAAAGGCTTCCCGGCGGCGATCACGGGCCTGGCTTGCTTCAGGTGAGGCCGGCCGTCGACGCTCTCCAGCAGCACCCCGTCAACCTTCTGACAGAGTTCCTCAATCGAATCAACGATCTCCACGCCGTATTGATCGCGGAGCTGCTGGGTGAACTTGTCCACACGGTTAGCCGAAGACGGTATGTCCGGCGAGCCGCCGGGGTATCCGGCGACCACTTTGCAGCCGTAGTTCTTTGCCGGACTATTGATCACCTTGGTAAAGGCCGTAACGTGCGATGTGTCCAGGCCGATCATACCGAGACGAAAGACCTTCTCCTCCGCTGTGAACCCACATGTTGCCGCGGCTAACACCGTCAATAAGCTTGTCCGAACAATAGTCTTTCTCATTGTGACGTCTCCGTAACATTCAGTGTATCATAAAAACGATCGTCATGCCGACCCTTCGACATGAACCTGACGGACCTTTGCGTTTGCTTTGGCCCGACAATCATCCGGGCCATCTCGACAAAGAAAATGGTTACCGCGAAAAGACGGGCACAAAAGAGACGGCAAGATACGAAATGACAAGACTCAGTATGCCAACCGTCAGTCCGAGTTTCAACCATTCAACGAAGTCAATCTTCCTACTGTGCTCCTTTTCAAGCAGGCCCAGTGCGACAATATTCGCGGTAGAACCGATAGCGGTGATATTCCCGCCGAAGCAGGCACCGAACAACAGGCACCACCATAACGGTTTCAAGCCGAAATGCAACAGATGGAGGTTCTTGACCACGGGAATATATGAAGCGACGACGACCGTATTGTCAAGAATTCCTGACAATATGCCGCTTGAAAACAGAGTCACCGCCGAGACCAGTCTCGGATGCGTGCCCGTTCCCTCCACAAGTCTTTTTGCCAGGAACTCAGCCACACCGGAGGATTGAATGACACCGGCCTGGGCAAACAAGAACATAAAGAACAGCAGGGAAGACCATTCGACCTCTCGTTCCACGTATTGCCGCGCTTTGTCGGGTCTGTAAAACATGACCAGACCCGCGAAGACTACAGGCAACATAATCAACAGACCGTTCTCCGTGATCCCGAAGAGGGTCTCCAGCCTTTCGTGCAGCGCAATAAGAACAATCATAAGGACGAAAAGGGCGACACTCACCATTTCGGAAGAACCCAAGGAGACCGGACGCGTAACGCTTTCGGCCTTTTCCTGAGCGGCAAGCCGGGAAGAAATATCTCTTATGTAGTCTTTGTACCAGATACAAAGGATTGCGATCGTAGCGGCCAAGACAACCAGTGCCAGGGGCAGGGCGCGCGTTAGAAAATCCTCAAACGTCAGGCCTCCTCTCAAAGCTATCAATATGCCGATAGGATTGCCCAGCAACGTGGAGGCAGACCCTATATTTGTTGTCAACACCGACGAAATCACCAAGGGAGTGGGGTCTATCTTGATCGACCTGCATATATCCAATATGACCGCCACCATCACGATGATGGAGGTTACCTCGCCCGTCAGCCCTGACAAGACTGCGGAAAGTACCATAATGATTATGAACAGTCTCAACCCGCTGAGACTCCTTCTGTGCAAGAGAAATGCGACCAACCAGTGGAAGACTCCCGCTTCCTTCATGGCACCGACAACGATCATCATCCCTATGAGAAACAGGATAACATCAAGAGATGCAAATTCTATGAAGTGCCGCAGATCAACACTGCGAGTCAGAAAGAGTATCCCACTTCCCACAAACACAAAACTTAACCTGAGGTCCCAGAAGAGTAAGGTCCCCAACACGGAAAGTGAAAAAACCGACAGAATAAATGCCTGTTTGTTGGCCAGCCCTATAGCATGACCGAGTATGCCCGGCAGAGGCACGATCAAAGACAGCAAAATGACCTTCCTTGCCATATCCTGGTCCCAAAGGTACCGCTGTGAGCACTGTAAATCCCCGCAGCAGATCACACCGACCGGTCATACTGTGGAATCTTCATCAGCTCACCATTTCTTAGCGCCGACTGATGCGCGACGATGCCCGGCAGCGTATAGGCCAGCGATTCATACACGTCTATCGCCGGTCGGCGCTGATGGAGCAGAGCATCCACGAATTCGTGCGTCAGGAACGTATGTGAGCCCTCATGCCCGCTATTGTGGCGCAACGGCTCGGGCAGCCTATCCGTCTTCCACCATTCGGGTTGTTTGTACCGCTCGAACTTCGGGGCTTTGCGGACGAATCCGGCATCGTCGGTTTCCATTCGCTCGGTCGAACGGATGATGACCGGGCCGAGGCCGTTGGGATGCGGGGCGTAGAAGCTCATTTGATCGCCGATCCACTGCGCCCTTTCGCAGCCGCGATGCGCGCCCTTCCACCAGATATTGACGCGGAAGGCGTTGCCCTGGTTTGTCCTGAACATTGCCGATTCGTTCCAGAAGGAATTATCGTAGGCGTTGTCTTGAAGGATGGGATCGTCGTCCCCCCAGCCGTGACAGACGACCTCCGTCAGGCGCTCGCCGGACACGCCCACGAGTTGGCTCGTGCAATGCGTCGGATAATGCATCAGCGCCAGGCCGTGCCGCCAGGTTCGCTGGCCGTCGCGAAAGTAGAGCACCTCCAGGCCCGGGTGCTGATACTCCGCCTCACTATAGTAGAGCGAGCCGAACTTGCCCGCGCGGTAGAATTGACGGGCGGAAATGGTGGATTGCTGGTAGTAGCCGGTCTCCGCCATCATGTAGGTGAGGCCGTATTTTTTGACGGTTTCCAGCAGCCGTTCGGCCTGCTCGATGGTGGCCCACGCGGCGGGTACGGCGGAGATTACGTGTTTGCCGTTCTTCATCGCCTCAACCGTGTGCTGCACGTGCAGCGGTCCGTCGGTGAATACCGCGACGGCGTCGATGTCCCGTGCGAGCACCAGCTCTTCGAGCGAATTGTAGGCCCGCGCGCAGTGATAGACCTTCATCAGTCGCTTGCGCCGGTCCTCCCGCAGATCGCTGACGGCCTGGACGATACAGTCCGGATGCTCGTGCCACTGGAAGGA
>Ga0209427_10002646_pt1 | contig 21022 bp, 14 predicted proteins | sample DeeMarSWOR136_30_FD_187465 | JGI IMG/M metagenome (GOLD analysis project Ga0209427, IMG submission 187465) | Marine sediment microbial communities from White Oak River estuary, North Carolina - WOR-1-36_30 (SPAdes) (version 2) | ecosystem: Environmental > Aquatic > Marine > Intertidal zone >...
ACCTAGAACCAAAATTGCAAAAGTAAAGCAAACTCTTTTCAATATTGGTGAAGACTATGAAGATCCTAAAGTACAATTCAAATACTACAGAATTATGGCAGCACGATATGGTAACGGTTTTGTTATTGCTAGAAGACAAAGTGGAAATCTTTGGAGTTGGGGATGTAGTGCTGCTGCTGGTCAGTTAGGAACAGGAAGCACAGAGCCAACAGAAGTACCAACATTGATTGAAACAGGTGAGTTAGACTTTTCAAGAGTTTTTGCAACCGGAAGAGCACACACACTTGCCCTTGATGTCAGTGGTGCTCCATATACATGGGGAGATAATACCTATGGGCAATTGGGTGATGGTAACTATTATCCATGGTTATTTGATGGAAATGCATCGGGAACAGGACAGATTTTAGAAAGAGCAACTGGAATGATATTTACATGGGGTAGTGGTATTGCAGGTAGTCATGGTAGTGGATTTGGGTTTGGTATAGTAAACAGAACCCCTCCTTACTCAGTTTTAAGTAATCTTTTTTGGGTAAACATGGGATTAGGTTCAAATCACGGTCTAGCTATTACTGTTGATGGAGATGTCTATGCATGGGGAAATAATAGTTACGGACAACTAGGAACTGGTAATATCACAGCTTATGATAGTCCTGTACAGATTCTTGCATTACCAGGAGGAATAAAAGCCATGTATCCTGGTACAACCTATATGTGCAATGATTGTAATAAACATGGGCTTATATGTGGTGGTGATGAGTTTTCTTTACTTATTGGTGAGGATAGACAAGTCTATGGTATGGGAAGAAATTCAAATGTTCGTGGTGGTGCTTTGGGTGATGGAACATATGTTGATAAAAGTTCTCCGGTATCAGTTTGGTATGGAATGCAAATAGGAGAAATTGCATGTGGAGAATCATCATCATATGGTATTGAATGGGAACCTTTACCAGAAAATCCAGTATTACCTAGTTGGGCAAGACCTAGGGGAGCATTACAACCAGCAGCATTTGTTTGGGCAACAGGACAAAATAGTTTTGGTCAATTAGGTGACGGTACAACAACTTCCATAAATAGTCCAGTAGAAGTCATTAAAGAAGTTGGTGGACAGCAACTTGCAGCAAATAAGATTAGTGCTGGTAATACTCATGCATGTGCTGCTGCTATAGACAATAATGGTGGTCAATTATTCTGTTGGGGTAGGAATACCTATGGTCAGCTTGGAGATAATTCAATAACACATAAAAGTGCTGCTGTAAGTGTTGCTGGTGGGGTGTACTGGAAAGACTTCTCTTGTGGCCAAGACCATACATGTGCATTAAGAGCAAGTGACGGTACTGCTTGGTGTTGGGGAAGAGGAACATCTGGCCAATTAGGAACAGGAGCATTTAATGTAAGTAGTAGTTCCCCTGTATCTGTTTTAGGTGGTATGTCATTTGTTTCAATTGGTGCCAGTGATAATGCAACATGTGGTGTATTAGAAGATGGTTCTGTTTATTGTTGGGGATCAGGATATTTATCAGGCAGAAATACAAGTGTTAATTCTCCTGTCCAACTACCATCTGTTTCACCACCTAGTGCTAGACCAACAAATTTCTATATAGGTCCAGGAGTAGATAGAGATTATGTAAAAATAGTAAAAGGTAATACCGATGGTGGATTATTGGGAATATATGGTAATGCTGCTGCTGCTGGATGGGGTCACTCATTAATGATTGATCAGGATGATAGCAAAGCATGGGTATGGGGGTTAAATAACTATGGTCAATTAGGTGATGGAACAACTGATAACAAATATTCTCCTGTTGAAATTGCTCTTGGTCAAGGAAGACGATTTAGAAAAATTGATGCAGGTGATGAACACACTATAGCACTTGACCAAAGAGCTAAAGTATGGACGTGGGGAAGCAATGCATATGGGCAATTAGGTGATGGTACTACAGACGATTCTGCTTACCCAACATTACCTCAAGAGATACCACAACCAGATGTATCATGGATTTTTAGAAATGGTCTTTTCTCAGAAAATATCAATGTTGATGGTCATATAGACCCTAGTGTAGTAGGTATATATCCAATGGGATGGAGCACAGGTGGTTTTGAATTCTCTGAGGGTATAAATCCTGTTCCATGGGAAGAACCATTAGTTGTATCTGTAGAATTTTTTGAGTTTGATCTAAGTTCAGGTGAAACAAATGAATATCAAACACCATCTAAAGGACAAAATTTAGATTACTGTGTTCCTTTTATGTCTGGAATACAGCATGTTACTGCTACTGGAAACACAAATTTCAATAGAGATTTCTGTAGAATTTTATTAGAAAATGGTCAAGTAAGATGTAGCAGAGGAACAACTACTGGAAGTCAACTAAAAATAGGAGTATTTCTAGTAGAGTTTAATTCAAATAGAGTAAGAATACAGAGAGGTAGAATTGACCAAGGTGGTCAAAGTCAATCCATAACAATTGATGCAGTTAATATGTCAAAAACTTTTATCTATCATTCCTGGAGAGCAGAAGGTACTAATAATGTGTGGAGAGATAGTATGGTAAGAGCTAAAATTACAAGTCCTACAACCATATTAATTGACAGATATGATGGAAGTGGTGATATGGATGTTGGATGGTGGGTTGTTGAGTCTTTAGATGAACATGGTTTTATCGTTCAAACAAGAGAATGGCAACATCTAGCAAGTTGGAGTAGTATTGTAATACCTCCAGCATTAACTAAAGGTAATGCAGACAAAATGCTGAATCTTATATCATGGAAATCCAATGTGAACGATAGTAATGCAATATCAAATATACATGGTTATTTTGAACCAGCAGACTATACATTTAGGTCTTTGGCAGGTGCAACTGTTACAGGAAGAATTTGTGATATTGTAGGTCAAGCTATTACATTCCTAGATGGAACTAAGTCACTTAACAAATGGACAAACCAATATCCAAATAGAAAACTCAATTGGACTACAAATCTTACAGATTGGGATTCATGTGTCTTTCCTGGTAGACCTACTGGATATGAAGATTACTATGGTGTTAATGGTAATTTCTCAGCTATTATTCCTGCTAATCCCCAAGGACTATCAAGACAATCAAGTGGTTTTCTTGATTCAATGCAAATTTTCCTAGATTGGGGAAGTGGTAATCCTCCAGGTTGGCCTTATGTTCCTGCATGTAATCCATATGCATGGGTAGAAGGAACCAGAGGTAATAATGCTGGAACACTTGGATGGAATATGTATGATGTCATTGAGTTTGATAATCTTGATGATACCGGAGAAGGATTTGTATATAGACCCAACACACCAAAAACCATGACTAGAACATTCGGAGCATTGGATGGTGCCACTGGATTTGATTTTAATAATGGTTTACCGATAAATGATGTCTGGATATTTACACAGTATGATAATTGGGGAACTGGTAATTTTGACCATAGCTTTAAGTGTGTTTTTAGAACTCCTGCTCTTGGAGTTGGACCTGCTTCACAAATATTATTCTGGTATGGTGCTGGAGCACCAACATATCCCTGGAGACAGCAGATATATGTAGGATATATAAGAGATACCCAACAACTTCAAGCTGCAAATTTAGGTGAAGCACAAACTATTGCAACTCTAACTCCAGAAACATGGTATACATTACATGTAACATATGACAGTGCTTCTCAAACATACAAATATTTTCTAGATGAAACATTTGTGAGTCAAAGAATAATAGCTGCACCTTTAAATATTCCTGCTGTTACATCTATGGCAATAATGAATCATGGATGGACAGGTGATAATCAATTCTGGGGAAGAATGCAGGAATTAACATTATGGAAAGATGATATATCAGAAGGTGAGTTGCTTTTAGGTGGAGGTTCACCAAGAACATTAGAAGATAGATTTATAGAAGTTGCTGCTGGTTCACAGTCAAGTTATGGAATTGATACTTTAGGAACTGTCTACTCATGGGGAGACAATACCTATGGTCAGCTTGGAGATGGTACAACTACAGATAAATCAATACCAGTATCAGTATCAGGTAGACATTCATTTATTCATGTCACTGGTGGTGGACGTATATCAGAAGGTCATGCATGTGCATTGAAAGCCGATGGTTCCGTATGGTGTTGGGGCAGAAACAACTATGGTCAGCTTGGTGTATGTGATTACTCAGATAGAAGCACACCAACATCAATTGTAGGTAGGCATTCTTTCATTGATGTGTGGGTAGCAAAAGATGGATATAATACTATAGCAATCAAATTAGATGGTTCTGTGTGGGTATGGGGCAAGACTCCATTTTGTGCTGGAACAAACTATTGTAGTCCTGTATCAATACCAGATTTTAACTTAATTACACTAAATATATTAGGAAGAGGTTATTTAGAAGACCACTCACTTTACTTGGAGTACTAAAAATATGCCAATTACAGGTAAGATCTTTTCATGGGGAAGTAACAAATATGGTCAATTAGGAGACTATACTAAATATAGTACACTCACTGGATTATATCCTGATGCATTCGAAGATGCAGTTATAGCTGACTATTGGACTCAAAATGACCTAGGTGGTGGAGGTTCATTTACAGAAGCAGCAAGTGCTGGATACCTGACAATAACAGCAGGGGCAGGATTTCAAAGTTCTAGCAGTTACTCACCTACTATAATATACCAAATAGTAAATGAATCCGATTTTAGAATAACTGCTAAAATGTATTTTGTAGATACTATTAATCAAGCAACTGAACAAGCAGGAATAGTAGTAACAGAAGGTTTAGGGAATGCTGATAACAAAGTAGGAATGAGAGTTATTTATAGTGGTAGTCTTGGTTTCAAATATCTTAATAGTTATCATTTTCACGAAACCAATGCAAATAATAGAGATTTTTCTGGCACTGGTGCTGACCCCCTAGTAGATACTTCTCCTATTTGGATGAGAATATCAAGAACAGATGGTGTATTAGAAACTTTCTATAGCACTGACGGTATAAATTTCATTGAAGCAAATCCTGAATCCGGTTATTTAGTTACTTCTAAAGAATCTCTATATGTTGGTTTATGGGCTTGTCAAAATGGAAGTGGCAATCCTTTCAATGTCAGCTTTAGTGATTTTGAAGTAGTACCAGCAGTAGATCCACAAGCAGTAGAATTAGTAGGAGATCTAAACCTTGTTGACATTGCAGGTGGAAGAAATCATTCTCTAGGACTTAATTATGACGGTAAAGTATATGCATGGGGAGATAATCAATACGGACAGTTAGGTGATGGTACAAGTATTAGTAGGTCTTCTCCGGTTGCTGTTCAAGGAAATAAAAGATTTATTGAAGTCTCATCTTCAGCAGACCACAGTATGGCAATAGATGCAAATGGAGTCCTCTGGGGATGGGGCAGAAACAATTATGGTCAATTAGGTTTTATTTCACCATCTGGTGGAACCCCAGAAGAATTAGCTGAACTAGGTGCTCTTTTCGAATATTCACAAGAACTAAACTATCCATTTATTCAAAAAGGAGCACAAAATCAATGTGGAGGTATATTAGAAAGGTCAACTGGTCAACTATGGATGTGGGGTAATAATACCTACGGACAATTAGGTTTGAATATAAGTGGTAATCAGTCTTCACCTAGGTCTGTTGTTGGTAATAAAATTTTTATTGATATGTCAGGTGGTAGCAACTGGTTATCAATGGGTTTAGATGCAACTGGTCAAGTTTGGGTATGGGGTTACTGTGCTAATCATCACTGTGGTACAGGAAACACAACTAACCGTTCATCCCCTGTTACTATTCTTCCTTTACCTGGAGGAATAAAGGCAATGTATCCTAACTCAGATTTGCTATGTAGCAATTGCCAAAAACAAGGTTTGGTTGCTGCTTCAAGTGGAGAAGCTTTCGTTATAGGTGAAGATGGTACTCTATATGGATGGGGAGCAAATGCCACTGGTGAACTAGGATTAGGTAATGGTAGTGGAAGCAGGACTTCTCCGGTTGCACTTCCTCTCTGGGGTAAAGTAGGTCACGTTAATGCTGATTTCGATAATACCTTTACAATTGGATGGAGTGACAATCTTCTAGGTAGAGAAGAACTTCCAGATTGGGGATATAGAATTAGAGGTTTCCAAACAAGAGGGGTTCTGAAAGCAGCAGGTCAAGGTGGAAAACTTGGAAACTGGCAAACAAGTCCTAGAAGCATACCTGTACTAGTTTGTAATCCTTTTGAGGCTCTTTCCCCAAATAATATAGCACCAATAACTAATCAGGTATGTGTTCAAGGATTTACTGTAACACATGTAGACCAAGGACAAGAACATGCATGTGCAGCAGACATAGGTAAAAGTGGTGGTAGAATTTTCTGTTGGGGAGATAATGTATATGGACAATTAGGAAATTCAAATGCAACAACAGATGAAAGTCACCCTGTAGCTGTTGCTGGTGCAATCAATGATGCTGGTGATTGGAAAGATTTTGCATGTGGAAGATACCATACATGTGCATTAAGAGCAAGTGATGGAACTGCATGGTGTTGGGGTAGAGGTAACGTAGGTCAACTTGGTTATGGTGGTGTTGGGAATGCCATAACACCAAGGTCTGTTCTTGGAAATAGGTCTTATGTTGCAATCTCATGTACATATGAAACTACTTATGCTCTTGATTCAGATGGTCTTCTCTGGGGATGGGGAGCATTATATACTAATTTCAGAAATACATCAATAACTTCTCCTGTCAGTGTTCTTGCAGTACAGGGAAAAGCAAGTCCTTATTTTCCAGCAGACGAAGCAGCATATCTATTAGGATATCTAACTAATCAAGGTTCACCAAGAAGTATAGGACGATTTGAAACTGCTGCTGCTGGACTCAATCATTCTCTTGGAATTGATTCATCAGGAAATGTATGGGCATGGGGAAGAAACAATAAAGGACAATTAGGAGTAGGTGACTTAATCAATAGAAGTTCTCCAGTTGCCGTTACAGGACTTCCATCAAAGAGATTCGTAAAAGTAACTGCTGGAGCAGAGCATTCACTTGCATTAGCTGAAGATGGTGAAGTTTATGCATGGGGAGATAATACATTCACACAAACATCAACAGCAGCAGGTGGTAATATTGGTGAAGGTGGTGGAGGAACAGAAGCTTCAGTACAAGTTCCAGGAACACAAGAAATATTAACACCTGATTGGTGGACAGATTTTGGTAATTATACACCATATTCTGGTTATTGCTGTTGGACTGGTGGAATCACATTCTCTTATGGATTTTTCTGTAGATATACAGACCCTTCTCCATGTTTTGGACCTGGATTGGGATTCAGCAATGATTGGGTACATGGTGAATATACAAACGGTGAATGGACAATTATCACACCATCTGATTTCGGAACAACAAATAAATTTGGTAATAGAACTGCTAGAAGAAAACATTCAGGTGCTACCAATGACAATATCATTGCCAGCAAAATAGTAACTGCATATGCAGACCAAGATATATTAGCCTTAGTTAAAATACATGGTGACCTATCTAGTCATGACTTTCTATTTGTAGGTGGTAGGGTTCAGGATATAAGTTCAGCTAATCTCACATATTATCGTTTTGCTCTTAATCATGGAAATGATGGTGGTGTAAGAATGATGAAAATTGTAAATGGTTCATTTACCACCATAGGATATCAGATAGTACCTAAGAAAACAGCTTTTTGTGCTGAATATCCTGGAAAACACCGTTGCCCTGGATATAATGATGATACAGGTACATTTGTCCCATATGAAGGTAATTTATGGTTAAATAATGATTGGATGTGGATGAGATTAAGAATACAAGGAAATGTATTAAAAGGTAAAGCTTGGCCTTATGGATATCCAATGCCACAAGGATGGGATATGGTAGTGGAAGACAGTGACATTACTGGTCCAGGTAGTTTCGGTTTTGGTGCAGATTGGGGAATGTTAGCAGATACAGCAGGTTTTGTTGACTGGATTGGTGTAGCAGTTAATGGTAAAGAGATAATTAAAACTATAGGTGTTGACACTGGAGATGAAATACCTATTCTACCATCAGGTGGTCAAGTTCCTACAGTTGGGCAAGATTTTATTGATATTGATGCAGGTGGTTACCATAATATTGCATTAGATAGCAATTATAGAGTATGGTCATGGGGCAGAAATGATTACGGTCAGCTTGGAGATAATTCACTAACTCAAAGAAGTATACCAACATCTGTTTATGGAGATCATAGATTTATTGATATATCTGCTGGTGAAATGCATACATATGCATTAAAAGCAGATGGAACTATTTGTACATGGGGAGCAGGTGACTATGGAAAACTTCTATATCATGAAGACCAAAGTGCTAGAAGCATCCCATATTGTGGTGAAATGGGTGCTGTACCTTGTGTAAACCAATTACCGAATACCGGAAACTATCAACACTCAACTTTATTGAAATGTGGTAGTTCATATCAAGCATGGACATGGGGATGTAATGATGATGGAAAACTTGGTGACGGTAGTATTTCACATAGATCAACACCAGTATCAGTATTAGGAAATAAGAAATGGATTGATATGTCAGGTGGTGGAGACTTCACCCTAGGTATAGATGAAAACGGAAAAATCTGGGCATGGGGAGATGATTCACTAGGACAATTAGGAGATGGATAAATGGCAGATCAAAGTAGTCCAATAGCAATTGCAAGTGATGGAATATTCACTCAAGTAACAGCAGGTCTTGAGTCCGGTTATGGACTCAGAAATGACGGTAGAATATTTTCATGGGGAGACAATACCTACGGACAATTAGGTGATGGTACTACTACAGGAAAAAGCACTCCTGGATTAGTTCAAGGTGTTCATGAATTTAATTATATTGCTGCTGGATGGTATCATATATTAGGAATAAAAACTAATGGTGAGCTTTATTCATGGGGTAGAGGAACAACAGGACAATTAGGAACTGGAACTGCCCCTATTACTGAATCTTCCCCTGTTTCAGTCCTTGGTGGTCATGAGTTTACCAAAATTGATGCAGGTGAATGTCATTCCATAGGACTCAAAGCAGATGGTACTATATGGACATGGGGATGTGATGATAGTGGTCAATTAGGTGGATATCAACCTATTGTTGGTGGTATTGGTGCAGGTGCTCAAGGTTTTGGTGGTGCTATAGATATAAATACAGGATACCTCTGGATGTGGGGTCTTAACCTCTCCGGTCAATTAGGAACAAATAATACAACAAACTACAGTTCACCCAGAACTGTTGTTGGACCTCAAGGATGGGGCTTTTATGAACCTATCAGAGAATTAGGAACAAGACCTTGTGACATACCTGGAAATTGTGGTGGTATAGGACAATTTTCAGACAACCTATCATGGGCAATGAAAACTGATGGTTCCACTTGGATGTGGGGTGACCAAAACTACGGACAGCTTGGTGTTGGTGGTGGTTACACTACCAATTATAGTTCTCCTAGGTCAGTTCTTGGAAGTGGTAATAATAAATTCTGGTCCGTATATTCCACTGGTGGTTCCCCTGCAAGCACATATTACTTAGCAGCAGATGGTTCTTTATGGGTTGCAGGATATACTGGATATATTGGTGCTGGAACTGCTGCTCCTGCTAGTATCAATTCACCTGTTGATATAGAATCTTATATTTTTGATGTTAGACCATCTGACCCATTTGTAGGAAATGTATGGAAATGGTTATCGGCAGCAGTTTTTGGTGGATTCGTGGGAACAGGGTCTAGAGTATTTGCATGGGGGAGCAACAGTAATTGTAAACTATGTCTTGGAAACTGTACAAGTACAGGTTCACCACAAAGTATTAGTGGAATTTGGGTGCATGGATGTCACGGTGAAGATAACAGCATGTTAATAGACCCATCTGGTAATGTTTGGGGTTGTGGTGAATTATCTGGAGGAAGAGCAGGATTAGGACCAGGATCAACAAGAGCAAGTACACCTACACAAGTTGTTGGAGCACCACATAGTGCAATTAAAGTTGCTTGTGCTCAAAACTCTCAATACTTTGGTTTTCTCAGAGCAGATGGTTCTCTCTGGATGTGGGGAGAAAATAATGATGGAGAATTGGGTGTTGGAGATACTGTAAGTAGAACTGCTCCAACTTCAGTCCTAGGAAGTGGAGTATCATATAGTTTTGTTGACTTTGTACTTGGTGGTGAAAGTGGAACAATTGCTATTGACACTGAAGGTCAAGTTTGGGGTTGGGGTCAATGGGGTCATGTTGGTGACAACACAACATCTAATAGAAATGTACCCACAAGAACATCACTAGGACAAATAACTCCCATTACTTTTGCAAGTTCTCCAAGACAGGTTACAACTGATACATTATTTGCAGATATTGCAGCAGGTGACAACCACAATTTAGCAATAGATGAAAATGATTTTGTCTGGGCATGGGGAGACAATGCTGGTGGTCAATTAGGATTAGGAGATACAATTAATAGATCAACACCAACTATGGTATCCCTTCCAACTGCAACATCCTGGATAGACATTGCTGCTGGAACTCAGTATAGCATGGCAATGAGAAGTAATCAAGATATATGGGCATGGGGAGATAATACTTGTGGAAAGCTTGGTGATGGTACTACTACTGATAAATCCTCTCCAGTTGGTGTTCCTGCTGGTTGTGACCCATACCAAGACGATTTCGGAAATAGTTTACCACTTCATTCCTGCTGGAATTGGGAACAGGGACCAATAATAGCATATCCTGGTTCATATGACATTCAAAATCACAAATTAGAAATTACATCCGGTGATGCAGAAATGTGGGGTAAAAACCCATTTGACCCAACTTGGATATACCAAACTGTTCCAGAAGATTTTGATATTAAAACATATTTTCTTGCACCAGATACAGGACAAGGTGTGGGAACAAAACAACGTATTTACCTATGTGCAACTGCAAACACATCTTATCCACCAAATAATGATTATATATGGGTAGGATGGTATGATTCTCAACCAGCAGTAGTTAATTGTGTATTAGGAATTGCAAATCTAACTACTGCTGGTCTAACACCAGACTATGGTTCAGAAGTAGTAGAAGTAAGAATGCAAAGACGTGGTTCTGTTTTTAGAACGTGGTATAAAATTGGTGGGTTTGGTGGATGGAATGAACTTATAGGTTCACCACAATTATCAATTGCTGCTGGTACACCAGTCAGATTAGGCATTGGTGCAGTTCATTGGGCATTCGGTGGTGGAGTACAATATGTATCACCATTCTGGTATTTCTGTAATGAAGATGTAAGCTGTACATAAGTTTACAATCTAAATAACTTATGATACAATGTAAAAAAATTACCTGTGGAGGAATATGTACATATGAAGAAAGCTGTAGTAACTTTAACAATTGGAAATAAATTTGAAGCATTAGCTACATTAACTCATCCTACCTTGGAAGCATATGCAAAAAAAATCAAAGCAGATTTCATAGTATTAAGTGATATGTTAACTTGTAATCAACCTCACTGGAGCAAATTCTTGCTCTATGATCTGCTTCCAGATTATGACAGAATAATTTTTCTCGACACAGACATTATTGTTAGAGATGATTGTCCCGACCTTACCGAAATAGTTCCCTCAGATAAAATAGGAATGTTTAATGAAGGTCATTTTGTTTCACGAATGGAGTCCCTACGTGAAGCTGTAATGGCTTATAAAGAAGAAATTCCTAAATGGGATGGTAGATCCTATTACAATTCCGGTGTAATGGTTTTATCTAAAAAACATAGAGTTCTTTTCAAACTACCCGAAAGACTTATTAAACTAGGAATGTATGAACAAGGCTATATTAATTTAAAGATCTTCAGAGATGAATGGAAGATGTTTGATTTACCATATCCTTATAATAGAATGACATGTATGGATGAAATAACAGGTGACCAAAGATATAATTCTTATATAATCCATTATGCTGGTGCTCCCGACAATGTTAATACAACAGAGTTAATGAGCATTATTAATCAAGATCTTGAGATATGGAAAGCAAATGAAGGTGATCACAAAGACAAATATCCACGAAACATTGTTATTACTGTTGGTGGTGGTATAGGTGATCAAATAGATGCTGAACCTGTTGTTAGATATATAAAGGATGTTGCATTTCCGGTCTCTGATATGGTTGTTAGAACAGATTGGCCAGAAATTTATCATCACATGAAAGACAGAATTAGAATATATCACTCAAGGGCATATAATACCAAAAGAGTTCCTGATTATCATATGGAGACAATGCCAAGTCCTGAAGGAAGACCAGATGTTTGGAATGTAGCAGCACAAACACTAATGCATTCACAAGATTTTTCAAGTCTATCATGTATACGAAAAATCCTACCAGATGAGCACAGACAAATACAATTAGAAGTAACAGAAGATGCACTTAACGAATTAAGAAATTTAAATGGTGGGTCATTAAGAGGGTTTTCAAACATGATTCTAATTCATCCTGGCAGAGGATGGGAAAGTAAAACATTTCCTAAAGACTGGTGGGAAGCAGTAATTAACGGCATCTACAAGGAACATAAAAATACTGGTATTATAGGAAAGCACATATCAGACGAACAAGGATATGTTGAGGTAGATTTGCCAAAAGGTATAAGAGATTTTCGTGATATGTTAACAGTTAAAGGTTTGTTTGCTATAATAAGCAAAGCTAGAGTAACTATATCAAATTGCTCTGCACCTATTCATATTGCAGGTGCATTTGATAATTGGATTTTATTTATTCCCACTTGTAAACACCCATCCCATGTGCTTCCATGGAGAGGTGGTGGTATAGAAGGTGGAAGAGACTACAAAACTATCTCTCTTTATAAAAGACTGACTTGTGATGATATTAGCTCTAATCCAACTGAGGTCCATGGTGCAACACTTGATTGGGTTAAAGATGGGGATATAAGACCATATCTCCCAGATCCAGAAGATGTAGTAGAACAAGCCCTAAAGCTTGTAATATAGGAAAACAATTAATGGAACAAATTGACTGGATAGAAGAACTAGAAAAAGAACAAGAAGAGAAAGAAGAACTGGTTAACTGGCTAGAAGAAGTGAAACATAACCCAGAACTCTTCCTGAAGCACTTTATAAGAAATATGAGCTATAATCCGAATAGATCCTCCAATTGGATGGACTCTGTATTTAAAAGTCTTATTAAGAAACAAAGGAGTTAATGTGTGGACCCACTTTGTATCGTTACCGATACACATTTAGGAATTTTCAAATCTGCTGATATATGGCATGAGGTTGTATTAGAACTCTTCAAAGAAATTGCAGATGAATGTGATAGACGTAATGTAAATACCATAATACATCTTGGTGATTTCTATGATAATAGAAGAGCACTTAATGTTAAAACTCTCAATTATGCACATCAAATAGGAAACATTCTCAATCAATTTGAAACATGGATAGTGGTAGGCAACCATGATCAATACTTTAAAAACCAAACTCACCCTCACTCCCTAGTTACACTCAAAGAATTTACAAACATTCATATAGTAGATGAGCCAATTTGTCTTGGACCTTGGCAAATAGGTTTAGTGCCATGGAGCCAGAACTTTCAACATCTTGAATGTCCTGTACTCATGGGGCATTTCGAAATCAATGGTTTCAAGATGAATGATGGATATATAATGAGAAGGGCAAACCTTAATGCCAGTGATTTTAAAAAATTTAAGATGGTTGTTTCAGGCCATTTTCATACACCTACTCATGGGATTGATGGCATCAAATATTTGGGTTCTCCATATCAACAGGACTTTGGAGATGCAGGTAGTTCTAGAGGATATTATTTCTATTATCCCAACACTGACAATGGTGGAGACTTTGATTTTGTTGAATATAACAAGGCACCAAAATTCATTATCATTAATACAGATTGTTTTGGAGACCTTACAAATATAGAAGGTAATATAATTAAAATAATTTATGATAGAGACTATGGAACTACTAAAAACACAGAAATGCTTGAAGAAATCCAAATGAGAAATCCCCTTCAAGTTTATACTGACTTTGCCAATGCTGCTGTTGATCTTACAGGAGACATCATTGATGAAGAAGTAGAAATGAAAAGTGAGAAAGAGATAGTCAAGAGCTACCTGGAAAAATCAGAAATACCAGAGGGGCTTGAATTTAAAACTGCCCTTACTATGTTCCATAACTTTATAGATGTTGTGATAGAGGAAATGAAGTGAGATTAGAAATTGATTCAATAAGATTCCGTAACTTCCTAAGCTTTGGTAGCAGATGGCAAGAAGTGGATTTTCTTTATGGGCTTAATCTGATTCTTGGACTTGATCATGCCAAGGATAGATCAAATGCATCAGGAAAATCCTCTTTTCTTGAAACCATTCCTTTTGCCCTCTTTGGAAAGGTAAATCGTGATATAAAACTTGAACAGATAGTCAATTGGAGAAACAGAAAGAATTGTGAAGTTGCAATCACTTTCCATAAAGGCAAGGATGAATATATTATTTATAGAGCATTGAAGCCAGATGCATTCACAGTCTCAAAGAACGGCACTGATGTTCCTATAGATGCAAGAAAAGATATATTCCAAAAGCAACTGGAGGAAGAAGTTCTAGGAATTGACTTCAACACCTTCATGTCTCTTGTCTACACCAACATCAACACTACTTCTCCAGTGCTCACAATGAAAAAGCCTGAGAAAAGAAAGTTCCTGGAACGTATTTTCAATCTTCAGCTTTTCAACAAGATCAATGAGAAATGTAATGAGAAGTTGAGATCTATTGATAAGAAACTCAGTGACCACTTGATGAAGTCTCAGTTCAATGAGCAAACTATTAATGAATCAAACAGGACCATTGCTAACATCCAGAGCAAAATAAGAACTCTTGTCTCTTCAGCTTCAGAACTGGAAGATGCACAGGACAAATACGAAAAGCTTAAAGAGAGATATGCAGAAGATAGAAAAGAGTACGAAAGACTCCAAAAACAGATCATTAAAGCTGGAGAAAACCATGCTGTACTAATGAATATCGTTCTGAGTATAAATAGCAAGGTCGAAAATGTAGAGTTTAAAATTAAAACTCTTGAAAAACAAGTTGACATGGATAGAGTTAGAGGGGCTTTAGCAGAGATAAAACAGATTGAAAGTGAAAGAGCTAAATATGGTGACCCGAAAAAGCTTGAAAAGGGAATAGAAGAAGCTGAAAAAGAAAGAGATGAAATAGTAACAGAAGGAGACCAACATCTTATTCGTGAAATGAACTATGAGAAAGAAATCTCTTCCCTTGAAACCCTCATTGAACAGGATGTAGGACACCTTAGAGTAATGGAGGAAGAAGATGAGTGTCCTCTTTGTGGTGAAAAAATAACAGAAGAGAAGATTACAGATCTAAAAAGAAAGATGGAAATTAACAAGGCAAAGCTAGTAAGAGCTAAAGAGGGAAGAAAGGAAGCTGTTGCTCAAAAAGGCATGGTCAGAAAGGAAGTTAATATTAGGAATGACAGTATACATAAAATGAAGGATACTTTAATGACCATCATGAGACTAGATGGTGATATTAAAGAAAAGAAAGCAGTCCTAAAGTCTCTTGACATCAAAAAGAATAAGGGCATAGTTGAACGATACAAAAATGCTTTGAAAAAGCTTGATGATATTAGCACCAAGTATAATACAAAATGCACCAAAGCAGGTAAAGAACTTGCAGATGTAGAGCATTCTATTAAAGACTACAAACTAGCAATTGAAAAGTTAGAAAACCTGGAGAGGTTAATAGATAACCTTGAAAACAAAGTTGTAAGTGAAAAGGAAACAAGAGCAAGCTTTGAAGAGATAATCGAATCAGAGAGAGCAAAGATAGTCTCTCTGTCTGGAGAGAATGAAATACACCAAAAAGAAACAGAAAAACTCCAACTTCTTAGTGACTATATAAACTTCATTAAGGAGTGTTGTAAAGATGAGAATATCAAGCAGTTCGTGATCTCTGCAAATATGCCCTATCTCAATAGAAGAACAAATCATCATTTATCCGAAACAGGGCATGGTTTTTATGCTATAATAGATAAGTGGCTAGAAGCAGAAATTAAAGGACCAGGAATAACTAATGCTTCCTATGGAAGTCTATCAGGTGGAGAAGGACGTAGCATAGATCTATCACTACAAATGGCACTTCTCGACTTTGCTAGGCTCAAAGCTGGAATTTTTCCTGACATCCTTGTTACTGATGAACTTCTTGATTCATCTATTGATAGCTACGGTATAGAGAAATTAATGAGGATAGTTAAATGGAAACAACAAGAAGATAGTTTAAAGATATTTCTTATCTCTCATCGTAAAGAAGTAGCTGATATAGATGTTGATAGAACTTATCTAGTAGAAAAGATAAGTGGGTTTAGTACAATTACTTTACAATAAGGATAGCTGATGATATAATGGAGGAAAATATGGACAGATTTGAATTAATTAATGGCATATTAATTGATAAAGAACAAGTAAAACTGTTCATTGAAAGGCTTACTAAAAAATATGCAGGATGGGAAATTGAAGATATCTTATATAGTCTTATAAATAAGGATATAGACTCTTTTGAAACATTCGTTACGGAGGAAAGAGAAGAATACATAGCCTTTCTGGAAGAAAGGGTAGATGATCTAGAGCAGAAGGTAGAAGAGTTAAAAGTATATAAGAATGCTGAAGAAATACGAAGCATAGAGCAAGACTACCTACGAATTATAAATGAACAAAGATCAGCTTTACAAGCTCTTGGTATGAGTCATTTGGCACTTGACCGTGAAAGTCTTCATAGAGTAAGAGATGGAGAAGAAGAGCCAGAACTATCAGAGCCAGAGCCAGAAAAACCAGGAGCAAAACATATGAGTTGGGGATAATATGAAACTAGCAGACATAAAAAAACGAATCGAAGCAAATGTTAAAGGAGTGCATGTCTCTGTTCTTGCAGATTCAAACATAGCAGCAGAACGAGACTGGATACAATCACCGTGTTATGATCTTAATAGAATAATCTCCGGTAGCTTTTTTAGAGGTATTCCTAATAAGATCATTGTTGGTATTGTTGGACCAGAAGCAAGTATGAAATCTTCCTTCATGGTGCTCTGCATGGTTGAAGCACAGAAGAAAGGCTATACTCCGGTCATAATTGATACGGAAGGTGGTATTAATAATACTTTCTGTGAGAGATGGGGATTAGATATTGAAAGCTGCATGTATATTTACACACCTTTTGTTGAAGAGGTTATAGCTATACTTGGCCAATTAGAAGGTTCTGGAGATAAATATATAATCGGCATTGATAGTATTGGTAACCTACAGAGACAGAAAGCATTAAAGGATGCAAAGAAGGGGAAATACAAACAAGATCAGGGTCTCCTACAAAAAGATCTTAAAGCAATGTTCAGACTCTTCCTTGCATTATGTATTAAACAGAACTCTATAGGTATTGCCTGTGGCCATTTATATGGAAGACCTGGACTAGTTCCAATGCCAGATCAAATTGGTGGTGGTAAGGCAATGAGATACCTTCCCAGAATCCTTATCAACCTTAAAAAGGAGTATATCACAGAAGGTGGGGATGCTGATGAAGAAGGCACCAGCAAGAAACAAATCATAGGTACAAGACTCAAAGCATATACTCTGAAGAATAATCTATATCCACCATTCCAAGAAGCAATAGTAGATATTGACTATAGAAAAGGTATTGATCCATATGCAGGTATTATAGAACAAGCACTTGGATCAGGTATTATTGTTGCTTCTGGTTCCTGGTATGATGTTGGTGAAGAGAAAAAGATTCAGGGAAGAGAAGCTTTAAAACAATATCTATTTGAAGATGAAAGTATTCTAGAAAAACTAGAAGAATGGATTGCCGATACAGGATATTCTACTATTAATGAAGAAATAGAAGAAGCTGCAAAACTAGTAGAGGATGGTGAAGAAGAGTAAATGGAAATGAATATAGGGGAAATATGTGATAGATTATCTATCCTATTTCATAAAGTAGAAAAGGCAGGTGAGAAAGCACTGCCAGAATTTTATGCCTTTGCTAAAGAAGTACTGCTCAATTCTAAACCAGAAGACTTTGAAGACATGGTAAAATGTATTAGACAATTACACAGGATAAACGGAATTATCTGGGCATTGGAAGCTGATATTAGATTAGGAAAAGAAGGAGAAATGGGATTAGAAGAAGTTGGGAGAAGGGCATTAGAAATACGAAACTATAATGCCCAAAGAGTAAAGGTCAAAAATAAGCTTTCAGGAGAGAAGGGGCAATTCCAAGATATAAAAACGGAGCACTGTTCTACCTCTCCACCTGAGACAATGAAAGGAATCTATGATGAACTTGAATCATAGAGAAATAGAAAGATTAGAGGGATTAGTTGAAGCATATAAAAAGAAAGCCAAAGCTCTAGAAGAATGGATGTTTGGTAAAGGCAATACAACACCTGAACCAAATATAATACCAGAATGGGATAATATAAAAAAGGAAATAGAGTTTTATTCAAACCATAAAAACTTTTAATGGAGGATTCATGAAACATGAAAATTTTAATAACAGGTGGGTGTGGCTTTATTGGTCACCATGTAGTAGAACACTTTCTTAAGAACACAAAATGGGAGATAGTAATATTTGACAAGCTTACTTATGCAGCAAGTGGCTTTGACCGTGTTAGAGATATTAAAGCTTTCGATGATAAACGAGTATCTTTCTTCACAACAGACCTCACCAGACCTATCACACCTGGAGTTATTCAAGAAACAAAAGATGTTGACTATATTCTTCATTTAGCAGCAGAGACACATGTAGATAATTCAATAGATGATCCAGAACCATTTGTTATGTCAAATGTAGTAGGGACCATGCACATGCTAAACTATGCAAAAGAGTTAGAGGATCTTAGGGGTTTTAATTATTTCAGTACTGATGAAGTTTTTGGTCCTGCTCCCAAGGGTGTAGATTACAAAGAGTGGGATAGATATAATAGTACTAACCCATATGCAGCTACAAAGGCAGGTGGAGAAGAGTTAGCACTTGCTTATTCAAATACATATAGAATACCTGTTTTTATTACCCATGGCATGAATTGTTTTGGAGAAAGACAACACCCAGAAAAGTTCATTCCAAAAGTAATAAGAAAGATATTAAATGGTGAAGTAGTAACAATTCATTCGGATGCTACAAAAACCATTCCAGGATCTAGATTTTATATCCATTGTAGAAATGTTGCTCATGCACTGCATTTTCTATTAGACAGGTTTCAGTTTAGAGAAAAGTATAACATCGTAGGAGAAAAAGAAGTAACCAATTTAAAATTAGCACTATTAATAGCAGATATACTAGAAAAGCCATTAGAATATGAATTAGTTGACTTTCATTCAAGCAGACCTGGACACGATTTAAGATATGCTCTAGATGGATCTAAAATGGAAAGTATGGGATGGAATCTTCCGGTTGATTTTGAACGATCCTTAGAAAGAACTGTCAAGTGGTATTTTAAAGCTAAGGAGAATAAAAAGTGGTTATATCTCTAATGAAAGGTGGTGATGATTGAAATGTCTAAAAGAGAATGTGTACGTGAATGTGAGTTTATGGATATAGGTACTGACCATATATGCTGTACTCTTTATGATACACAACTAAAGCTTGAAAAATATGATCCTGAGAATTTCACTTTTACTATTTTAAGATGTGATAAGTGTATTGCAGATTCACTAATAAAAAGTGGAGAGCAAGTTCCAGCAGAAGGGACAACTCTCTTTACTATAGGACAACTTGAGAATGAGCTACGTTTCCTAGAAGACTACTTCTATAACTTTATGTCTAATATGGAGGAAGCTCTAGGAAGCATTAATGCTATTTTAAGATCTCTTAAGGAGACATATCAAGAACAGAAAGAGGGCAAAGAAAATGTTTAAGGATATTCTAGGACCAAACAAAAATTCATCAAAAGACTATGACGATTATGGTTTCTACAGAGACAATCAAGCTAAAGAAGCTGCATTGGGTAAGCATTCAGAAGAATGTCAATGTGAAGGTTGTTTAGAGGAAGCTATTAAACAACTATGTGACCAGATGGGAATAGATCTTGATGATGAAGAACTAAACGATATTAAAATAGAATATTATAACCAAGACGATGATGAAACGGTAGCATTAAAACCGAAAATCCTCTTGGCAATGACACGTACTTTCTTAAAGAAGGTACTAGAAGAAGAAGGAGAAGATTATTATGGCTAAAAGAGTTGAAGTTTACAGACTTGATTATGAAATGGATGGTAACCGTGATCAATCATGGACTGCATACATTGCAGCTTATTCTTCAGATGAAGCAACTAGGTATTTATATACTTTGCTCAATACTAGAAGAATAATTATAAATTCTTTAAGTACAGAATGCAGATTAGATGCAGTTACCGATCCTGTAAGAAAGAAAATAGCAGAACCTATGCTACCAAAGAAAAGTAGTGATAATCCACAGAAACAGGCTCAAAAAAGATCAATAGTACCGAAAGGTGAATAATGAGACTAGGTGTATTTAACTGTGATAAAAGGCTTTTAGGCCACATGCCTAAAACATACGAACTGGTATATCTTGAGAATGAAGATAAACTTCCAGATGTAGACTCTATATTAATTGACTGGATACCACGTTATGTAAAAGATAAAGATAAGCTTGCCACACAAGCAGCAGTGGTAGACTTTTATGCATCATCAAAAAAGCCAGTTGTCTTATTTGATAGATATCTAGACATTATTGAAAGAGAGTTTAACTATCTAAAGAAGTTTAATGTCTCCTTCTTTGAACCAGCAATAAATCATAGAGAAGGATTTTCTTTTCTTCCCCCATGGACAGAAGAGATAACAATCAACACTCTTCCAGATGGTGGTGATAAAAAGGAAATTGACTTGGGGCATATAGGTACACTAAAGAATAGGTTTAAAGGATTTGAAGCCTATTATGTAGAACTATCTGAACATTTTCCAAAATACAAAGTACACTATACTGCATCTTTACCG
>Ga0209427_10002648_pt1 | contig 21016 bp, 11 predicted proteins | sample DeeMarSWOR136_30_FD_187465 | JGI IMG/M metagenome (GOLD analysis project Ga0209427, IMG submission 187465) | Marine sediment microbial communities from White Oak River estuary, North Carolina - WOR-1-36_30 (SPAdes) (version 2) | ecosystem: Environmental > Aquatic > Marine > Intertidal zone >...
TAAATCGTCTTCAGTGGCCTCCCGTAATAAATTGCCTACATAAATATTCATTCTGACTTCCTTTTAATATTGGAGTTTTCGTAAGGGGGGAATTTTGTGCTTGCTTGTTGAAATTTTCCCTGATCCCTTATGATTTCGGCCTGTTCTTGCTAATGGACAGGTCTTTTCAACGCAAAAAATAATAGCACATTACTGACTTCCCGTCAATGAGTTGTGAGTCTGAATGTCGTGAGACTTATTCATAGATTTATTCCCATGTGCCACAGGTGTGACAAAATTTTTTCTCTCTAAGTATTAAACGACGCAGCCAGTCCTGACTTATACGCAACCATTTTCTTGAGACTGTGTCTATATTATTAAAAAGCACAAGGGCTATTCTTTCATCAACATCTCTGACCTGGCTGTCGGAATGGCCTGTTTTATTCTTATTGCACTCTACATTCAAAAGGAATTCAGCTTTGATACTTTTCATGATAAGACGGACGGTATTTATATGGAGGCTGATTAGTCCATATCTTTATTTATATTTTTTACGGCCTTGCCTAGTTTTATTATACGCAAACCATAGCTTAGAAAATGTCATGCAGTGTCCAAATCTCGCGGACGTCAAATATTTTAGAGCAAGAAAAACATGAATTTCAAAGGGATTTTGTGCAATTAAAAAAAGGAATATACTTTATATTGGACATATAGATGTTAAAGGTCCAGAATAATGGTTGAATAGGAGATTAATTCGGGGATAGGATATTCAATCACCTAATTATTAGGTTATGTAATTACGAGATGTGTTCTCAAAAGTCTCCTCGAAATAAGTGATTGAGTATCCTGTCCCCAAATTATGCGAATTAAAAGGAGGAGGAAATGAAGAAAAACATTCTTACTTTTGCAGTCATTGTTATGATGATCTTTCTGACAAATTGTGCGGAGCGAGAAGATTATCCCGTACTTGCAGGGGAATATTTTGGCCAGACTCCGCCTGGATTCGAGGCAGAGCTTTTTGCTCCTGACATCATGTCTACCGAGATGCCCGAGCTTAACGCCGTCTTCTTCCCGGGTGGCCGGGAAGTCATCTACTCTGTATCTGTCGGTCCAATGAAATGGGCGATGTTGATGATAAAGGAAGAGAATGGACGCTGGACAAAGCCAGAGGTCGCGCCCTTCTCTGGCCTGTACGGTGGTGTAGATCCTTTTGTTACAACGGATGGAAAGAGGATCTATTTCTGCTCCAACCGGCCTCGCTCTGGCGGTGAAGACCCAGAAGCCGACTACGATATCTGGTTTGTGGAACGGACTGAGACAGGATGGTCTGAGCCGGTCAACATGGGATCTCCTATTAACAGCGATACCCATGAATTTTACCCCTCACTTGCTCAGGATGGGACATTCTATTTCCAGTCGCGGAGGGAGGGAGGTTTAGGTGAATCAGACATCTGGAAGACGGAACTAGTGGACGGAAAGTACGTGGAGGCAGAGCCTTTGACCGAGCCCGTCAACAGCCCCGGTTTCGAAGGAGATGCCTTTATCGCACCTGATGAGAGTTACATCATCGTATCCACTTTCAGGGCCGAGAATAACTTAGGCGGACCTGATCTCTATATATCCTTCCGTGATCCTGACGGATCCTGGCAAGCTATGATTAACATGGGGGAATCCATCAATTCCAATTCAGGGGAAAACTGCCAGATCCTCTCGCCATGCGGCAGGTACCTTTTCTTCACAAGCCGGCGCGCCAAGGAACCAGGAGCAGATATACTTTTGAGCTATGAGGCAATCCGCAAGATGTGGGCAGGAGCCTTGAATGGATTTGGAAACATCTACTGGGTGGATGCAAGGATCATCGATCAATTGAGAGAGGAAAGCCAGAATTAGCCAGCCAAGCATAACAGCAAGTCCCAAGATTCAGGGGAAAGTGTGCACAGAAAGAAGACTCTGAAGACCGCAAAAAGCCGCCAAAACTTCTGCTCATGAGATTAGAATGGAAAGAAAAAGAGTGATAAATCCGCGTTTATACTATATTATCCGATATTAATCAGTTTTGGCGTGGCTACGTTAATTATTATGTTTTCAAGGGATTAGAACAAAAAAGAGTGCCGAGGGCCGGACTCGAACCGGCACGTAGGATAACCTACGAGGGATTTTAAGTCCCTTGCGTCTTCCTGTTTAAAAAAGACTTTTTCCCATGTGCCACAGGTGTGACAAAAAATGCTGAAAATTGCTGAAATTAGGGTATTCGAGCTAACCGCCCACACTCAATATTTTGTTCGACATGTCGCTAATCAGAAGAAGACTAATAATTCAGTTTTTTCTTTCGATTACAGTCCTTAATTTAGAACAAAATATTTCTTCTAATGATTCAACCTTGATATTAAATTCTTCATAGTCTGAACATTCTTTCTTGAGAGATTTCTTTAAAGGCTCATCTACTATATCGTTTTTCATAAAATCTGCCTTAATCCAATTCCTGCTTATTACCCCATGATATTGAATTTTCAATTGCAAATAGACAGGATTTGAATACTTATTCTTTAGATTGAATTTAATCCCGGATTTCCTCTCAAGTAGCACAAATATTTTCTCAGCACTATTAGAAATAATTACGAAATTATCATTCAGTAAACTGAAATCTAAATCCTCTGATAAACGCCATATTTCAGGAAAATATATTTTCTGTATTAGAGGAAAAATTTTAAATTCACAGACAACAGTTTAGGAAGTATCATGAATTGTAGTAGAAGGAAAGATATTATAAAATTCATCGGCAAGATTACAATTTACGAGGAAGACCTATGAAAAAAAAGCGAGCGGATGTTTTAGTCTTCACCCCCCACCCCGATGATGCCGAATACGGTGTTGCTGGGACTGTCGTCCTTTGGGTTCGCCAAGGAAAAGTTGTCATCTATGTTGTCTGTACAAGCGGTGATAAAGGAAGCGATGATCCTAAAATCAAACCTGAACAACTGATAAAAATAAGGGAAAAAGAACAATTAGAGGCTGCCAAGATTTTGGGTGTCAAAGAGGTTATATTCCTCAGGCATTCTGACCAAACCCTTGAAGATACGCCTGAATTTAGGAAGAAAATTGTAAGGTTCATAAGGCTCTTCAGACCAGAAATTGTTGTCACTTCTGACCCATACCGCCGTTATATCTGGCATAGGGATCACCGAATTGTTGGACAGGCAACCTTGGATGCTGTCTTTCCTTACGCCAGGGATTTATGGGCTTATCCTGATCTCATTGAAGAGGGCCTCAAACCCCATAAAGTCAAAGAGTTATGGTTCTGGGCATCAGAGAATATAAATCACCGATCTGATATCACCGAGACTTATGACCTAAAGCTCAAGGCCCTGCGTTGTCATAAAAGCCAGATAAAAGAGCCTTTTTCCGCGGAAATAGAAAAATGGCTGTATGGGTGGGCTAAAAGTATGGCAGAAGGAGAAAAGTTTAAACTGGCTGAGGGCTTTCATCGGGATGAAATATGGCGGCGAGTGAAACCTTCTCTCTCTTAAGTCTTCTGAAAAAAAAGTTTATTCGACCTCCTTTTCCTACGAGAAATTTATCATTGCATTCTGGCGGATTCTTTTGTCCTCCCTGAAAGCATTTATTATTGTACCCACACATATACGGTAAGCGTTTTGTAAATAGGAATGCAATATAGCAAAAAAATCCTAAGTTGGAATACATCGGTCGGGAGTATTGACAAGGCCTCAAAGCAGGACTAGAATGGAGTCCCAACCTCGGGAATCAGAACAAAAGGAGGTACCAATGGAGTGGAAAGACTTGTTCATTGACAGCTATGATGAAGCGTTTACGTCTGTTGAGAGAGCACTTGATGGGCTTTCTCAGGAAGATTTGGACCTGCAATCTCGCCCCGATTGCAACAGTATCGGTTGGACAGCCTGGCATCAAGCTCGAGAACTGGACGGTCTCATCAGCTCTATTACGGGAGAAGAACAACTTTGGATTAAGGACAGATGGCATGAAAAGTTCAACCGCTCAGCCGATCCTACGGACAGTGGGACAGGCCACAGTCAAGAGCAGGTCGCAGCGTTCCGTTCCCCGGATGTTAAGACATTGCTGAATTACTATCAGGCTGTACTGGAGAGGTCAAAGCGCAGCATAGCCTCCCTCTCCGGTTCTGATCTTAGCCATAAGATCGACGATCCCTGGGCACAATATTTTCCTACTGTTGGATCGCGTCTCATAGTTGCCTTATCTGAAGCACTTCAACATGCAGGCCAGGTGGGCTACATTCGTGGGCTGCTCAAAGGCAAAGGGTGGCAAGATTTCTAAGGAAAGATTGATTTAAAATAATCTATTGGGGGAAGTTCATCCGCAGCAACATATGCTTGAAGCGCGGGTCATCGCGTACGGCACCCTCTGGCCACACGTTTAAAGTGACCAAGGAGGGCTCATGTTCCTCGAATGCTTTCTCCAGCCACTCAAAGGCTCGGTCTTTCTCTCCAGCATGATCATACAATCGCACAATCTGCGATGGCTGAACATAGGTTTGCTTTGAACGCACCGTTAGCTTCTCTGCTACGAGGCTCATCGCCCCTGGATAGCCAGCCTCCGCATATCCACGCTTCAGGGCTTCTGCAACTTCCTGATCGCCCAGCACATCAAAATATTTCAGTGCTTCTGCCAGGGCTTCCTCATCCATTTGCTTCTGGTGCAAGGCAACCCAGAGGCCTTCATGCGCGAGTGGGAAGTTTGGTTCCGTTCTTAGGGTATTTCGGAAATATGCAATGGCATCATCATTTCGACGCTGGTTAAACAAGTGTAGGCCAAAAATACATTGGGCGAAGAAATTGAGAGGATCCAATTCCAAAGCTCGCTCAATCTCTGTAATCGCTTCCTCCGGACGTCCCATCATGTCTAGGAAAGACGAATAAATTAAATGTATATTCGCATTATTAGGGTTGATCGCGATTGCCCTTTGGAATTCGATCTCGGCACCACCCCAATCCCATTCGTAGTAAAATCTGAAAATAGCCAAATTGTAATGAGCTTCCGAGAGCGTGTCATCCAGCTCAAGGGCATTCAGCACAGCCTCCTTCACCTTCGGAAATGCCTCAAGGGGTGGCACGATTCCTAACATCCCGCGGGTAACCCAAACGCTGCTGATACCTGTATAGGCCAGCGCGAAATTCGGGTCTTTCTCCAGAGCGAGTTGATAATAGTCCAGGGCAAGCGCGATGTTCTCGGGAGATAGCTTCCAATAGTGAAAGTTTCCCTTGAGATAAGCCTCGTAAGCCTCGGGTTTTTCAGTGTGGGATTTGACTAGAGGCATTTCCTTCTCACCTAAAAATTCAATTTTAAGGGCGTTGACAATGCTTTTTGCGATGTCATCCTGGATAGCAAACACATCCTCAAGCTCTCGGTCATAACGATCAGACCAGATGGGAAAGTCTTCTTCCACATTCACGAGTTGTGTTGTGATGCGCAGCCTGTTTCCGGCTTTCCGTACACTGCCCTCCAGGATTGTTTTAACATTCAGTCTCTTTCCAATTTCGTGTATGTCTATGTCTTTTCCTTTGAATGAAAAAACAGAGGTCCGGGCCACAACTCGTAGGTCCTTGATCCTAGTAAGCGAATTGATGAGTTCTTCAACCATCCCGTCACAAAAATACTCCTGGTCTCTTTGAGCGCTTAAGTCTACAAAGGGAAGTACGGCAATGGAGTTCCGCCATTTCATCTTGCCTAACTTCTCATATGCAGGCTCTATTGTAGATATTGCTTTTGCTTCTGTAGGAATGCCTTTCTCTATCTTGACCAAATCAGAGAGGAGCTCTTCTGCTGATTGATACCTCCTCTCTCTCTTTTTTTCTATGCATATCAGTATCAGTCGACTCAGATCTTCAGAAACCTCAGGATTGAGCTTCTTCGGATCCGCGGGGATTTGGGTCTTGTGTTTAATAGCCACACTGAGTGCGGTTTCCCCTTTAAAAGGAACGCTTCCAGTGACCATCTCATATAGAATGATCCCTAACGAATAGATATCCGAGCGTTGATCTGCCTCCTCTCCCTCCGCTTGCTCGGGAGAAATGTAGTCAGGTGTCCCTACAATCATGCCCGTCGTCGTGACTCCTGGGGCCTCAACGGATCGGGCTATCCCAAAATCCATAATCTTTGCATTGCCTTTCTTGTCTATCATGATGTTCTGCGGTTTTAAATCCCGGTGCACAACTCCCAGCTCATGGGCCTCCATCAATCCCATAGTCACCTGCCTGGCAATGATCAAAGCCTCCTCTACTGGGATTTTTCCCCGTTTCCGTATCCGGCTCTTCAAATCATCTCCCGCAACATACTCCATGGTGATAAAAGGAGTTCCTTCCTCTTCATGGAAGTCATGCATGCGGCAGACATTCTTATGGGTGATCTTCCGGGCCAGTTTCAATTCATTCCGAAATCGCTCAATCATGATCTTATCTGAAGCGATGTCAGGTTTTAAAAGCTTCAGGGCCATTTCTTCATCGAGTGTTATATCCCGCACCCTGTAGACCTCTCCCATGCCACCCCTGCCCAACTGCTCAAGGATTTCATATCTTCCGGCAATGGTGGACCCTTTAGCTAAATCCCTTATCGGTATCTCCAGAGTTTTTGTAAAAGAAATATCCTTGGAGGGCTGAAGAGGGGCAGCACACTCACCACAAAACTTCTGTGTATCAGGATTATCAGTCTGACATTTAGGACACTTAATGGCCATGATTCCCTTCTACCCTCGCAAAAGAATATCAAGGAATATCATTAGAGTCAAACAAAAATTACCATAGATTGAGATAAACCTCTCCCCATGTCACTCAGGTGTCACACGAAATGCTTAAATTTGCTCGCAAATGCTTACGGTTACGAAAATTGGAAGAGTGGATTTACCCCGAGAAAAAGATTGTAGCGGGGGCTGGATTTGAACTAGCGACCTCCGGGCCATGAGCCGGATGAGTTTATGGATATCTTTCCCATGCATCATAGATGTGACAAAATCGGCTGAAAATTGCTGACTCTTCAACCCAGCCAGCCTCTTCCTGGCATCCACCTCAGGAATCCAAGGGTCATCATCCTTCTAGAGGGAGAGAAATTTCACATTATGCTCAGCGGGTTGAATAACTTTCACTTTTCTGAGGGAACGAGACGCTTGAGTTCCTCAAACCAGTTGAGGACGACGCGTAACTCAGTTACGAGGGCTCTTGAGTCCTCTACGATTTGGGTCATGACGAACCGCTGACCATCAGCTGTGACATCGAAAATTCCGGTGAACCGTCCTTCAAAAAGTCTCTGTGGATCTTTGGCAACGAAGACCGGCTCGGTCTCCACTGCGACGCTCATGATCCAGCCATCTCGTTGGCGATAGAATAGCTCCGTTCCGTCAGCCGACCAAACAGGAAACGACCCACCATCAGGCGAGATTTGCCACCTTTTCCCAGGACTGGGAAACGGTTGCACATAAACCTCACTCCGTCCAGACTCATTAGAGTCGTAGACCAGCCAGTCTCCGTCAGGAGAGAATGCTGCCCGCCTCTCGAGGAATTCAGTGGCGATCACGGATGATATGGAGTGATCAGGTGTACGGGATAACACCCAGATATCTTCATCGCTCTCAGGATGGATCTCCCTGAAAAGAAGATGCTGGCCGTCCAAAGACCATGAAAGAGGGATCTGAGGATAAGGATCTCTTGCCAGCAGCGGCATCGCTTCGTCACTCCCGTCCGCAAGTTTCCAATAGATATCGACGGACCTGGACCTTGAGGTCGCGAACGCGATTCGGAAACCGTCGGGAGTCCAGATAGGCGAGAAATTGCGTCCTTCAACGGTCAGTCGGGTTCGCGTACCGCGCTCCAAATCTAGAATCCAGATGTCCCCTGCCCAATCGAAGGCGAGATGTCGTCCATCTGGCGAGAGACGGGGTATCGAATAACTTTCCGGAACCTCTTTGATCGGGGACACCTGTCCCTCGCGATCGACCCACACTACCGTATTCTCGGCAGCCGGATTAATCCCATACACGATAGATCCTGTTTCAGAGACCGTGAACTGACTGCTGACTCTGTCAAGAATCTGGATTGGGGGGCCATTAAACTTCATTTTTTCCAGATCAAAGGGGACGGCCCTCAGGTTCCCTTCGTAAGCATATACGAGGTGACCAGAGTGCAAATAGCGTACTTTACTGCTTCCTACAAAGAGTTCGCGCTGTTCCCCCGTCTCTAGAGACAAAATGACAATCCTCCCACTCCCATCAGATGTTACAATACAGAAAAGAATGCTCTTGTCTTTCTCAAGAATCTGCGGCCATTGATGACCCAGCTCTCCTTTCTTTAAATCTGGCGAAGTCAGCTCTTCGGGCTGACCTCCTTTTGCTGAAACTCGCAGGAGTCCTGATCCAAAAACAGTAAAAACGATGGTGTCATTGTCGCCCCAACTTGCGCCCGTGCCAATTCTTGCAGCATCGCAGATCGCTACAGGCTTGCCCCCAGTGATGGGCACCTTCCAGAGCTTTCCTTGGGCAAAGAAACCCACCCATTGACCATTGGGGGAGAAGAAAGGTGTATTGGCATCCTTAGTTCCCGGGATGGGATTGGTAGTGAAACTATCCATCGCTCGGACGTAGAGCTGTGGTCGTTGCGGACGAAGACCTAGATCACTGCTCCCACTAACGTAAACCAAGTTCCTTCCATCAGGAGAAATGGCAACGTTTGAGGCAAATCCCGTCGCGAGGTATTGATTTTGGGGGAGAGTGATCGCCAAGTGAGTGGAGGAGGGCGATTGAAGCGGAACTAGAGGTTTCAAGAACCAGACCAAGACCGATGTGGCAACAATCGCAAAAGCCAACAAGCTCCATACTATTAAGCGCCGCCATAACATCCGATGTTTTGTAGCCACGGGCAAGGATGGTAGCTGCAAGGTCTGATCCAGGGTGTCTTCGATCTCAATCCGGGCATCGGAGATATGGTGAAGCCGTTTATTCACATCCTTTCGCAAACATCTCTGCAGAAGAACACGAATCTGTCCAGGAGTGGCCTCAGATAGAGCCTCCCAATCCGGCTCCCGTTCAAGCACTCTGGCGATCGAGTCGGAAATTGTTTCTCCCAAAAAAGCCACCTTACCAGTTAGCGCTTCATAAAGACAACATCCAAATGCCCAAATGTCCGTGCGCCTATCCACTTCCTTGCCTCGAGCTTGCTCTGGGCTCATGTAGAATGTAGTCCCTAAGATCATACCAAGCTGGGTTGTCCGATCTGTTAGGGTTGCGGGCCGGGAGCGATCGACCGCTTCAGGCTCTTCATGAAAAGTCTTAGCAAGTCCAAAATCAAGAATCTTGACCTTGCCCTCCGGAGTGATCTTGATGTTTCCCGGTTTAAGGTCCCGGTGAATGATTCCCTTCTCATGAGCCGACTCCAGCCCTTCTGCAATCTGTCGACATATTCCAAGTGCTTCCTCTACTGGTAAAGGTCCTTTCTTCAATCTCTCTGCTAGAGTATCGCCTTCTACTAGTTCCATAACCAGTAACTGTTGACCGTCGAACTGCTCAAGACCATGTATGATAGCAACGTTAGGGTGATTAAGTGACGCTAATAGCCTTGCTTCCCTCTCAAAACGAGTCAGTCGCTCCTTGTCTAGGGCAAATGGTTCAGGAAGTACCTTAATGGCTACCTGACGTTTCAGATTTGAATCTTCAGCCAGGTAGACATCTCCCATACCTCCCTTACCCAGCTCTCTGATGATTTCGTATCTATTGGCTAAAGATGTTCCTGGGCTAAACTGAGGAAAGGGAGCTTCAAGCGTTTTGGTTTGGATGGCGATATCCTTTGAAGTACCTAATTGGGGACCGCAATCACCGCAGAAGCTCTGTGTATCAAGATTATCAGCGTTGCATTTAGGACATTTTACTGACATTTCTGTCCCTTATTGCTGAAAAAAAGATGTCAAGAACCCAAAGGGTGTCAATTTGACAGGATCAGCAATCTTCCAGAGGTCGAGGAATTCTAAGTATAAGACCTCATCTTCACCAAGTTTCTTTATTTGTTTATCGAGCCAGCCGATAATCAGATCTCTCCTCATAAGGACAGCTTCGATTTCTTCATTTGTTAGATATTTTCCCACAATATCTTTCATCAATTCAAAATTCAAGGCCTTTAATTTCTCCACAAAAGTCCGGGGAAGCTTTTTCATAATCATCGGACCTTCTTTATGTTTCTCGGTATAGATAAGTTCTGTAGAGAATTTCTTGGAAGTACTGAAGCTTCGAGAGTGGTCAATGAGTATCATCCGCCAATCCTTTGTTATAAGGATATTTCCAGAATGTCTATCCTCGTTGGCAATTAGGTTATCAAATGCCCGTTGCAAATAAATGGCAAGGTTCCAATAATAGACTTTATCAAAGGGAGTTTTAATTTTTTCCCTCGTTTTTCTTCGCAGATCCATCTCAGCCGTTACCCATAATTGACAGCAGCCTGGTCTTCCCTGAAACTCTCTTTCAACAGTGGGAGGAACCATGTTCAGTTCTAAATATCTATCCAAGCGGTAGGCAGCTATTTCCCATTTCCAGCCTTCAAGATATCCCTTTTGCAAACCCTCCGGATTTTTCCAAAGGGCATTACGCTTTATTCCATCCTTTTCAAGGGCAAGTCTCCAGGGCGCAGTTACAGCTTCTCCCCCTCCCAACTGTCTTTTGCCGGTAATTTCTGCTGTCTTGAGAAACTCCTCCCATCTTGCATCTTCTGCAATTTCTTCTGGAGTAAATTGAGCTATCGACAAAAAATGAAAACCAAGGAAAACTGTAAAGAATAAAACGGTCATCAGTCTTTTTTTCATTTTTTTCCTCCATTTTTATCGAGTTTATTTATTGTTTTATCACGAAAAATGTCTCTCAAATGGAAGACAAAATCAATATAAGACTTCGTCCTCACCGAGCTTCTTTATACGTTCGTCGATAACCTTAAGCATTAAGTCTCTCCGGAGGAGAACAGCATTGATCTCCTTATCTGTCAGGTATTCCCCGACAGTATCCTTGATTAGTTCAAAATTCAAGGACTTCAACTTTTCGACAAAGGCTCGAGGAAGCTCTTTCATAATTTTTGGACCTTCTTTATGTTTCTCAGTGTAAATGAGATTTTTCGTGAATTTGCTGGATGTCCGGAAAGAACGGGAGTGGTCGGGAAGGATTATCCGCCAGTCCTTTGTGATGAAAATATTGCCCGCATGTCTATCCTCATTGGCAATCAAGTTATCGAACGCCCACCGCAAATAGTTGGCCCTGTTGTAAGAAATGACTTTGTAAGAGAGAACTTTGATATTCTGCTCATTTTTATGTTTGGCTTTTATCCAATAATCAACCCAAAGTTGACAGGAGCCCCTCTCACCTCTAAAATTTTTTTCAACCGTCGGCGAGATCATGTTCAAACCCAACAACTTATCTAACCGATAAGCAGCGATTTCCCATCTCCAGTTCTCAACAAACCCACTCATTCGGCCCTCTGCATTTTTCCAAAGGGCCTTTCTTGTGACACCATCTTTTTCCAAAGTCAGTTCCCAGGGTCTAGTTACTGCTTCTCTACTTTCCTGTTGTATCTGCCTGATAATTTTTGCTGTTTTGAGGAATTCTTCCCACTTTTCTCTTTCTGCAATTTCTTCAGAAGTGAATTGAGCAAAAGATCGGATGGAGAGGCTAAGAACAAGAATTAAAAAGACAAAAATCATAAGCTTCTTTTTCATCTCTTCCTCCATTTTTTTTGATTTTGCATCTTCATTTAAGATAAATGTCAAATCAGGCTATTGCTGATTTCACAGCCAATTGATGTCTGATTTCTACTTTTTTCATGTTCATATCCGCTCTTTACATCTCAATTCTACCAACAATCAAAATTTTGAGGCTCCACTCATATGGATAAGAAAGCCGGATATCCCTGTCAATGGCTCGAGGGAATATTGCGGATTATTGCGTTCTATTGCGTTTTATTACGCCCTTGGGCGGATGAAAAGCTGCTTTTTAGCAGTCGGATAACTAATGGGAGTAAAGCTATAAGAAACAAATTGAAGCGTCTTTCAAGAAATGAAGAAGGTCATCATTGGCCTTTTAAAACAGCCAGCCGTTTTTTCGCATCATCGACTTCACGAATAGCACGATCGGCATCCTTTAATAGGGTGAGGAATTTCTCGTAATGTTTTATCGCTTCTTCACTCTGTCCATTCTGCTCGAAAACCTTTGCCAGCATGTAAAAACTATGGCTATATATGTCACCATACCAGAGTTTTCCGACTGTCAGGTTAATAATCTTTTCATACTCTTTCTGTGCCAACTTAAAATCACCTGATTTGTAATACGCAAAAGCAAGGGACTCGAGGAAAAGAGAATGTGCCTTTGGGAGTTGGAAATACCATTCATAATGTTGAAAGGGCAGAAGTATTACTGCTTTTTTCAGATTTCCGATCGCCTTCAAAGAATTCTTTTTTTCGAGTTCAATTTTCCCTATCAAATGATAGTAGTACCTCATGAGTTTCCTGTTTAACCAATTTTCAATGAGGTCTCTGAGTTCATCGGCTTTTTGCTGTGCTTCGTCGACTAGTTTCATATTGATATAGATAAGTCCCATAAGATGGAGACTTTCAATCTGTCTGCGTATCGACCCAGCCTCAACAGCCAGACTCAAGGCGACTTTGCTTTCCTCAAGAGCCCTATCTAGATTTCCCGATATCAGATAAAAGTAAGTGAGGTCTAGATGAATCTGATGTTTCCAGCTAGGCTCTCCAATATCGTTGGCAAAAGTAACTCCTTCTAGAAGCTGTTTTTCTGCATCTTCATACCTGCCATGAAAGAGATAGAGAGATCCCAAGAGCCTCGAAGCAGAGGCGACATCTCTATTTATTCTCGAATCCAGCATGTTGAGATATTCCCTTTCGGCTTTTTCCAGTTCGTCCATGCAGTGATAAATATAGGCCATGATGTCCGAGTTCCCCGGTTCAAGCTTTTGCGCTTCTTGATGAGCGAGATCATAATTTCTCTGACAAAGGTGGGAATATGCCAGCTGCCAGCGGATAGAATAGTGTTCCGAAATATCGTGGAGATAATTATTAAGAATCTCAAAGGACTTATCATACATCCCTTTGGCTTCATATGACGATGCGATTCCTTGATATGGGAAATAGGAAATCTCCTCATTCTGTAAAAACACTCGATATCGATCGATGGCTTTATCCCATTGTTCAAGAAAAAAATAAAGATTCGCCAGATCGTTTCCTCGAATATCATCTGGATAGTTCTGGATGAGTTTTAAACCTGCTGCGATGGCTTTTTCCCACGTTTTTTCTGAAGAACTGTAAAATAAAAGCTCAAAATGATAGCGTTCTCTGTCTGTAAATCTATCTCTGAATTCTAAAGCCCTTTCTGCATACTCACGGCTCTTGGATAGAAGCCCCAAATTGTTGTAGCTTTCCGAAATAGATCTTAGGGCCAGGGCAAATTCAGGATCGATTTCCAGGGCTTTCTCCATAGATGCAATGCTTTTTTCGTATTCATCACGGTTATGGAAATTTCTTCCCTCTATGTAAAGTCTATAAGCTTGAGTATCGTCTGTCGTTACTTTTCCTACTCGCTCATCGATATCATGAGCGATTGTCTCGTCAGTAAGATTGAGATGCGACTTAATCTTTCTTGTTAAGTCATCGATCATTGTAGAAATGCTTGATTCACCCAATCCCTTTACTTTCTCGGAGCCTATGGACTTTAGTGTAGGGGCATCTATGATATCAATATCAATCCTTAATTCTTCTCCAAGTTTAATATAACTCCCCTGGACTATATGGGTCGCATTGAGATCCAGAGCAACTTTTCTTAAATCCTCTGAGGAGAAACTCTGGGTCATATGCAAATCCAATTGAATGAGAATGGAAAAAATCCTATCTTTACGAAAGACACGGACGTATCTCGATTGTGAAAGGTCTGTAATCAACATGTCAGGTAGAGCCAATCTCAGGTGCTCTAAATTTTCATCTCCTGAGTTATTTTTAAAGGGCATGATCACAATTGAAGGCTTTAGAGTGTGAATTTCAACAGCTTCCTTGGCCGGGAAAAATCGCAAAATTATCACCGCGAAAATCGCAAGAGAGAGCATAGCTAAGGCAAGAATGGAGAGGGTTTTATATTTTTGGACGAGTGAAATTAAGATGTTTTTTTGCTTGACTTCCCCCTCGCGCAGCATTTCCTCCAGCCAGCGGTCCAACTCTTTTTTGTAGGCAAACACTCTGGCTTTTGGCGAGTCTTCGATTCTATGAATGGGAAGAGCATGTCGCTTCTCCCAGTACTGACAGGTGCGGATATTTCTATTGAGATACGAAGAGATCTCCTTCCAAGACTCAAGGAGTTCTTTTTCTTCCACTCGGCTCATTCCTTCGGTTGGAATTACAGATCATTTCCCAAGCGGTAGGTTCATCCTACACAGAAGATCCTGAAAGCGAGAGTCGTCGCTCAGCCTGTTATTTCCCCAAGATTGAGAGTATTTTATATCAGAGGGAGAAGATAGATGTCAATTACGGGGATGTAAACCTCTCCCCGTGTGCCACTGGTGTGACAAAAAATGCTGAAAATTGCTGACTCTTCAACCCAGGAAGCCTCTTCTCTGCGTCCTCCACCTCATCTATCCCAGGATAGGCATCTTTCCACAGGTCGAGGAATTTCTCGAAATGCTCGATGGCTTTCGCTCTCCTATCTAATTTCTCAGACTTACTGATTATTCTTTTACCGGAAGGTTCATGCGTCGCAGCAGATCCTGGAAGCGGGGATCATCGCTCAAGAGCTCGAACTGAGGAGCCCTGCTGATCCAGGGGAGCCAGCCAGTATCTTCTGTGCCTCATCCCTCCGGCCAGCCAGCGCGTAAGTATTTACAAGACTCCATTTCCAAGCAGGATAGATAGCAGCCATCTTTTGGTGGACTGCGATGGCCTCCTCATACATCTCTTGAGCTGCATAGACACTTCCTAAGACGTGGAGTCCAACCGGGAAATCGGGATCCATTTCGAGCGATTTCTGGGCTTCCTCTATCGCCTCCTCGTATTGCCCCGCACCCCAATACAACCATCCCAGCTCCGCTGTATAGATGGGAGTAAGCGGATCCACTTCCTGGGCTAGCTTCATTTCTGCAAGAGCATCATACGTGCGCTCGACTAACCTAAGATACCAGGCATAGTGGCGGTGAGCCTCAGGTATATTGGGATTGAGTTCCAGGGCACGCCGGAAGGCCTGTTCCGCGCCCGCCCAATCCCAATCGTAGTAGAGTTTCACAAGAGCCAAGGCGGTGTGGGCTTCAGCTAGCATTTCATCCAACTCCAGCGCCTTCAGTGCGGCCTCTTTGGCTGGCGGGAAGGCTTCACTTGGAGGTACAAGGCCAAATCCAAGGCCATGACCGGCTATGCTGGTGCCGATTGCCAGCCCGGCGTACGGCAAGGAATTCATTGGGTCTTTTTCGATTGCTTGGTTGAGATAGGCCAGGCCCTTTTTGAATCCGTCCAGTGTGAATTTATTCAGATAGAATATTCCCTTAAGGTAGTCCATGTATGCCTCAGGATCAACCGGCCGAGCGCTGGCCAGGCGTGTTTCTTCCTGCGGTGTCAACTTGACATTGATCTCCCTGGAAATGGCCCGCGCCATTTCACTCTGCAGAACCAGGATATCGCGTATTTCACGTTCGTAACTTTGGGCCCAAAGATTCTGCTCAGTTGACGCTTGGATCAATTGGGCTCTTATATGCACCCTGCCGCTAACTGCGAGAACCGACGCTTCCACTACAGCATCAACATTTAACTCTCGAGCAATCTCCGAGAGTGATTTTCTTACTTCCTTGTATTGCATCACTGAAGTGCGCGATATGACCCGGAGCGCGCTGATTTTGGCCAGTTCGTTAATCAGAGCATCAGTAATCCCATCGCTGAAATATTCCAGATTGGGATCCCCAGAAAGATTCTCTAACGGTAACACGGCTATCGAATCCATAGCCTCAGCACGTCCGGTGAAAAGAGTTAGTGCTATCATGGTCAATATAACCACGAAACCAACAATGCCTGCATAAAGGATTGCCCTCTTCCTTTTAAGCAACTTGGCTCTCCGGAGTCTTGCTCTAATCCCTTCAGGTTCTTTACCTTCTGATATAGATTTCAAATCATCCAACAGCTCTCTTACTGTTTGATATCGCTCATCCACTTTCTTAGCCATCGCTTTTTCAACTATCTGTCCTACCTCTTCTGGGATATCCAAATTAAAATCTTTCAGGGGCCTTGCTTGTTCATGCACAATAGAGTACATGACCGAGGAGTCTCGCTCTCCTCTAAAAGGCAATTGACCACTCAGCATCTCAAAAAGCACAACACCTAAAGACCAAATGTCTGTTCTATGATCTACAATTTCACCTCTTGTTTGCTCTGGGGACATATAGGCCACTGTCCCCAATGTCGTGGCCTCTCTCGTTATTATGGCCGCTCCTTTTATCTTAGCTAAGCCAAAATCCATGATTTTTGCTTGGCCCTTCTCTGTCACCATGATGTTGCTGCTCTTGATGTCCCTATGAATCACATCTTTGTTATGTGCCTCCTCCAAGCCTTCCCCAATCTGTATGGCAATTTTTATTGCCTCATCAATTCCAAGGGGTTCTTTAGTCACTTTCTGTCTTAGAGTTTGACCCTCAATATATTCCATCGTGATAAAAGATGTTCCTTCTTCCTCGTCAACCTCATGGATTGTGCAAATACTAGAATGAGAAAGAGCCGCTGCTGCCTGAGCTTCACGGGCGAACCTCTCCTTAGCCTCCTTGTCGCGACTTAACTCAGGAGGAAGAAACTTAAGGGCGACATTACGTTTGAGTCTATTATCCTCAGCTTTATAGACTATCCCCATGCCCCCACTTCCCAATACATCGATGATTTTATATTTACGTGCAATTGTGCTTCCGACAGCTAATTCATCAGTTGGTTTAAGGATAGTTCTGGTTTGGGAGATGTGAATTTTCTCAGAGGGTCTGAGTGGTACAGCACAGTTACCACAGAAACGAGTTCCATCAGGATTCTCGTGATGACATTTTGGGCATTTGACGGCCATTATTAACCCTTGTTGCTGTAAAAAGGATATCAAGGAATCAAGGGATAGTCAACAGTTGCAAATGTCGTGAAACTTATTCACAGATTTATTCCCATGTGCCACATATGTGATAAGAAATGCTGGAAATTGCTGACTCTTCAACCCAGCCAGCCTCTTCCTCACATCTTCCACCTCAGCTATACCTGGGTCTGCATCATTCCGGAGGTCGAGGAATTTTTCGTCTCTTCGCGTTCCCTAGTGATTCCCCCACCTCTAATTGGATTCCGGGCCCATATCGAATTCCAGCACTCCGCCGGCTACAACGTCTCAGAATAGGTGTATCCTCATTGAGAATAATTATGCCCTTTTCTTATCACAGCTTGGCCGGCAGGCGCAATGGCACTATATGGCACACTCCTCATATGCATTCTTTTCTTTTTCGTTGTCGGCTAAACGTCGCTTTGGCCTTATCTGTAAAATCTGTTACTTTTTGGGGAGATACTTCACTTGTAACTATAATTAACTTCAATAATAACATCCACCTCACCATCCCCTATCCCCATCTTCTGCTTAATAACTGCTTTGATATGCTTCTTGTCCTTGGACATGAACGCTTCGACATCATTGGGCTCATTGCGGAAGCGGTCGGTGTAATCAATATCGAGCTCGGTACGGTCATAGGTACCCGGGGCAGGAGTCCAGATGCCTTCCAGCGGGGTTGCTCTGCGACTGGAACGCCGGCGGTCTATCACCGTGATCCAGTCCTTACCCCATTCATGTAGATCTATGTCCACTTCGAAGAGCAGGGGATTGTCATCATCTCTCAACAGCCGTGTTGGTGCCTGGCTGGCAGCAGGATACTTCTCGTCGATAGTCCAGGAGCTGGAAGTCGAGCCTTTATAGGTCTGCTCCTTCACGTCAAGCTGCATGCCGTATTCCTGGAAGTAGTTCGTCACATGCGACTCAAGGTAATAGTAAGTAATATACTGATTCTTGATCACGAACTCACCTTCCGTTTCATCGTAAACCAGCGTTTCGTTGGCAATCATGTAGCTGTGTTCGTTGTAATTTTTGGTAGCTGGTATGAATGGGAAATCCTGGGTGCTGCTGTACTCCCATGACCATTTGATCGTGCCCCGCCATTCCGGGTTGCACTCGCCTTCGGTGATAACGTCATAGTCCAGGTCATAGGTCGCATACTCGTTGGGGTCTGCGTTGGAGGCGATAAGCACCACAGCGGTGACCCGTTCCTCATCACGGGTACGGCAGAACTTCCGCTCAACAGTATCGGTCCAGTCCTCCCAGTGCCAGATTTCACCGATCTTTATGAGCGCCTGGCGCTTGTGGTAGGAGTCACCCTCCTTTTCGAACTTGAAGATGAGTTTCTTGACCTCATCCTTGATGGCGTGCAGGCGGTAGGCCATGGAAAGGGAGTTCAGCGTCACTTTGAGATGGTCTTCGCGGTTCTTGCTGTGCACCTTGCTGCGATAAGAGGGACCGTGGGGATATACGGTTTGCCTGGTGGGTATGTCTTTGGGCGTTGCGATGACACCAGTGGGAAATTTTGGCATATCCCGGTAGTGAAGTTCAGGATGCTGGTTCCAGTTCCACAAGGCAAACTCTGCGAACAGGGTGTCGAAATAATCAGTGGCGCTGACTACAAGGTTGGCTTCCATGGTAGCGACCTCATGCAGGTGTTTTTTCACTATTGCTTTATCCAGGTACTGGGTTAGGAAGAGGTAAAAGAGATAGGTGGCGTATTCCCGCCTCCTGTTTTTCTTGATCATATGTTGGTGCAGGTCGCTGAAGAAGTAACCCAGCCAGCGCCACTCGGTGTTGTAATCCGGCCAGACGTAGTGTTCTGACCAGGTAGCTGTGGCCTCCATCATCCAAGTCTGAGATTTATTTCTGACAGAAAATAGAAAAGACCCACTGGACCCTACGGGAATGTAGAGTTGAAAAGCATGGAATAATTCATGGGAAGTGACTGTCTTGGTTTTGCGTTCGTCCAGAGTGTTGTTCACCTTGATCACGCACACTCGATCATCGACATAGTCGTGGATGAGTGCTTCGCCATTCAAGCGAGACAGATTCGCCAGGGCTAAATAAACATCGTCCTTGGGGGTCAATCCGAGAAGATTCTCGAACATCGGCCATGACCTCTGCAGTGATTCTTTGGCCCATAGGGCCCGCTGCTTGCATATGGGGGTTCCGTCATCTTGGTATGTGATTATCACGGTACGCTTTTTAGGTTTTTCCGAGACAGTGACAATCAAATCCGTAGGTTTGAGCTGTGCGGCATGGGCCAAAGGAATCAGGCGGAATCGGTCAAAAATACCCTTGCGCTTCTCCTGGTTATCGGGATGGAAAAAGCTCTTCGGGTCGGTAGGCAAAACATAAAACGGCTCCAGGGCCTCCTGCTCTTTTTCACTGAGCGAGTTCCAGTTCTTCTGAAGCCACCATCCGGCCTCCATCAGAATGATGTCGGGTATCTCTTCGGGGAGCGGTGCTTGGTAGTCCTTGGGGAGGTTTTCCGTATCGAAGGCAGCAATATAGGTGAGTATCACTGACTGGACCTTAGTGATCTTGTTCTCCTCCAAAGCTTGGGCGATCTTGTCGAAAGGCGTGGGCTCTACGGTAACGACTTCCAGGCCCCGCTTAATGAGGGTTTGCACTTCTTCATCGAATTCCTTGAGGTCACGCTCGGATATCTTCTCTAAAGGTGCTTCCTCGTCGAGTGGCTCCTTATCAGTCTTGCCGCCGCAGCCTGCCAGGATGAGTATCGTCAGGCACAGCAGCGAAACATACCCGAGATATCTGAAGATCTTAAATGCCATTTGACCCTCCGATCTTGAAATCGATGACCGGCTCAATGAGTCGATTCATAAAAATAAAATCTGCGTAAACCTCCTCTTGTATTGCAGCCCTTTTTTAACACATACTGTTGCTCAAGACAACATTTTTCAGCATATGGAATCATGAGGCACTCTTTTTTTGATATTCACTTTTTCTCTCCAAGATCTATATCTCGATAGCGCGACCTACTGATAGTAAGCACCTGTCCGATATTTTCATCAGAAAAATCAACACCTTCCTCATCGCTTCAACTTTCGGGCATTGCCTCGTAGTAAACCTCTCCAGCCCATCCGGAATCCCAATTCCCTGTCATGACTAAAGCGCCAGCTACCGCATTGGCTACATCGTCGTGCCCACCAGGATAATGATCAAAAAAGGTTCAATCTTATATTACGGAAAGAAAACGACTTAACCTGCAAATTTCTGAGAAATTACATCCTTTTTCAATGTTAGTTAATTATCGATCACTGATCTCAGAAAACTTAAAAAAGGCCAATTTTAACTTTCCAGAATACTCTGCTTAAGTAAATATTCCAGGATAGAAAGTTCTCATAACCTACTTTGGTTAGGGCTAATTAAAGCTGTAGATCAGTTTAAATTCTTTTGACCAAAAATAGTTAAAAACTGCTTAATTTTGTCAAAAACTGTTAAAGATAAGAATGAGTATTAACTCGATCTAAGTTATTGATAATTAACATAAATAGCTAATAATAAAGGAGTACGCCCGGCAGGATTCGAACCTACGGCCTTCTGATTCGTAGAAAGATGCACTACCCGCGAATAGACTATGCCCTGTGTGCCGCTGGTGTGACAAAAAGTGCTGAAAATTGCGGAAATAAGGGTATTTGAGCTAACCGCCCACATATTTTTGAGGATTTTTTCTACTTCAAGCTGGCAAAATCAAGTTTTAAAAAAGTTTCAAAATTCTTGGCAACCTTTTTCGAGAATCAAGCGTATTGTAATATGTACATAAATTATGTACATAATTTATTGATAATTGATCAAGGATCGAACAATGAGAATTCTGACAGTCTTCGAACAGATTATCCTGGCTTCAATCATCACACTGAAAGGGGACGCCTACGGCGTTTCCATTCGGAAAAGAGC
>Ga0209427_10002650_pt1 | contig 21011 bp, 12 predicted proteins | sample DeeMarSWOR136_30_FD_187465 | JGI IMG/M metagenome (GOLD analysis project Ga0209427, IMG submission 187465) | Marine sediment microbial communities from White Oak River estuary, North Carolina - WOR-1-36_30 (SPAdes) (version 2) | ecosystem: Environmental > Aquatic > Marine > Intertidal zone >...
CAGGGTCACTTCGGCCACTTCCATGTTGCGGCGGGTTTCGACATACTCGAGAGGGGTGGGATTGGGCGAGATATTGAACAGAGGACTATCTTTGACGACGGCGTCTCCGACCTTAAACAGGACTTCAGAAACAATGCCGGATATTGTAGATTTGACCTTGATTTCTTGCTCGGGCTCGAGGGTGCCCACAGCTAAGGCCTTTTCGGATATATCCCCACGCTCGACCGAGACGTATTTCAGTTCCTCGTTCTCCTTTTTCCCTCCTGATAGGACGACGATTATAACGGCAATGATCAGTACGAATATGATGGCAATGATGATTTTCTTCTTCATAGCTTCACCTTCATAAAAAGGATTGGTTTCAATAATAACTACGAATAAAAGGCATAAAAGGTTCAAGCAAAAAGCATCTATTATAATCCTTCACCGATAGAAATATGCAAGAAGTAAAGCTTCAAAGCTTTTTTTGAATTTAATTATCCCGTTCTTATCGCACTAAAGGTATATCGCCTAACATGCCCCAGAGATATCCTCCTATGCCTTTAAGAAACCATTTTCCGTTTGAAGGCCGCCACACAGTTACATCGGTGACCCCATTTCCATTGTAGTCTCCATTGACAGGAATATCGCCTAATGCCCCCCATGCATAGTTTCCTACATCTTTAATTTACTATCTTCCATTCGACGGTCTGAATACAGACACATCAGACCTCCTTTTTGTAGCTTATAAAATAACACAAAGTGTCCAGGAGAGTCTGACATACCTACATGCCTGCAAAATAGTACTTATTTGCAGATTTAGCGGGAAATATGTCTTTTATGACTTGAACTGACTAGGATACGCTATGGTCCTTTCAAACCAGCCAGCCTCTTTCTCGAATTGTCTACTTCAATAATCCCAGGATGGGCGTCCTTCCAGAAATCGAGGAATTTTTTCGAAGCACCTCATGATAACCCCTATCGATTCTGTGAAAAGCAGAATCTTTCAAAACGGATAGAAAAGATGTCGATGACCACGATAAATTTCTCCTGGGGGAATGAAGAGGCCTGGGTATGGGACACCAGAAGCCTTTGAAACAAATGGATCTATCGTATCTACTTCTTCCCACAGTGCCTTAGTTTCTTCTTCATCGCCCATTATACGCTTAAGGATGGCTAACTGTCTTAAAGCAAAAGCTTTCAATGGCGGAATTGGCTCAGAGTCTAAATATTTTTTGTACATCTTTTCTGCCATTGCCCCAGCCGCCTCTCTTTTTGTCTCATCTCTCATTGTCATTCCATAATATCTGGCTAGATCCAAAATTAATACATTTTGATCAGGATCAATTTGAACGGCCTCCTCAAAACACTTCGTTCCCTCTTCAGCTCGATCCTCAATAAAATAGGCCCTTCCCAGATCCTTAAGCACTTCAGCGTTTCTTTCGTGCTTTTCCAGTACTTTTTGCCAATAATCAACTATATCTGTCTCTTCTGGTAGGAGTATTACACGGGCTTTGGCCCCAAAGATTTCGTCCATTTCTTCCAGCTTCTGCGCATACTCTTCAGCCTTGGCTTTATCACCGCCCATGTCTTCTGGAAGAATACCATAAATCTCAACTAGGTGTAACATGGCTTCATGATAATCAGGTTTTAGTTTGAGTACTGATTCATAGATGCTGCACAATTTCGCGACTTTTTCTTTAGCTTCAGGTTGATTTCTTTGGATGGCCATATACGCTGGGAAAAAAGAAATCCGTGCTGCGAAAAAAGGATATATCACATTTTCCGGATCATTTTCTCTCGCCTTATCAATGGATTGCCGCATATCCTCTAGAGCAATTTCTAATTCTTCCAAGCCACTTAACGCAATGTGATACATTGTTCTTGCTAGCTCATAATGAGCGAGCGCGTTATCAGGTTCATCTGATACAACCTGCTCTAGCATCGCTTTGGCCTCATCTGCTTTTCCATTCATCCTTAATTCATAGGCTTCTATCACTGTTTTATCCAACTCAACCCCTTTACAAGACAACAATCCGAACGATGCAATAGCAACAGCACTAAACATAACTAAAAGAATCCAAAGAAATTGACTTTTTAAATTGATTTGACCATTCATTTTTCCCCCTGATATAATGGTTTTTTATATGATTATTTTAAGATATTAATTTGCTTCGAGTCAATTACTTCAATCCAGCCAGCTTCTTCCTGGAATCCTATACCTCAGCGATACGTGGGTCAGCGTCCTTCACTCTTCCTCGATCCATAGATGTTCCATATATTTTATTGGATCAGCCCTAAATGGACTGCTAAGCCCCCGAATGTTCTTACGAACAGCATAGAAGAAGACATATGGATATAGAAAAGTATGAGGAAGCTCTTGACTGTGAATGGCCATGATCTGTCTGTAGATAGCATAATATTCATCAGGATTAATAGCTGTCCTTGCGTATTCATGGAGCTTGAAGATTTGGGGATTATCATAACCGATAGAAGAGTATTGAGTGGTTCTCAAAAGGGAAGTGTTAAAACTAAACGAAACCGAATCAAAATCATTTTCTTTATACCGCTGGCTCACAACGCTTCGATCAAGAGCTGCAATATCCATCCGGACCCCAATTCTCCGGAGTTGTTCCTGAACATACACGGAAGCCTGCTTTTTTAAAGATCTCTACGGCTTCCGGTTCCTTCACGGCGACACCAGTTCTTCGCAAAACCTCGAGAGTCGATTGATGAATGAGTTCGAGCTGGTCCCTCGAGAGAACGTGAAGCCTCGGGATATTGAGTCTGTATTTGTCCTTCATTTTTTCACCCCCATGATGGAGAATAATCGATCAATCATTTTCAAGTCCATACATCTTTCTGAGTTTATCATCATAAGGAGCTATGCGGGATGGACAGCGTTCCCTCGGACAGAGCTGGCAGGAGAGGAATGTCACCTCTTTCGGGAAAAAAATCCCGGATATGGATTTTCGAGGGATCATCAGCATTTTTTCTGTTAATCTCACTCCGACGAGCCTCTTAACATCTCCGAGAAGGGAAAAGAGAGGCTTTTGATCCTCTATCGGCCAATCCTTGAGAGAGCCTGGGCTCATGCTGGAGAGCTTTTCTAGCCCGTAATGACTTTTCAAATGTTTTCTCAGACACCTCTCGCTCATGCTGAGTGCCATGTCACCAAGGCTTTCCAGGTAAAACTGCTGAAGCAGGTCGCCTTGGGAACTCGCTTCATCTTCCAATACCTTTCCGATAGTGATGACATAAGGAAAAACTCTCTCCACCTTATCCAGGTTTTTTCTTAGAACCCTGCTCTGAAATAGGGTGCTGTCGATTCGGATAGTGTCTTTCTCCTTCCCTCTGATGAAGGACACTTTAAAGAGAGCCTTCGGATGGATAAGCAGTGATGCTTGACCGATCAATTCTCGAGCGATGACCGAGGCCCTTTCCTTTTTTCCTAAGCCCAGACTATGGACGACTCTCTCAGGATTAAACTCTAACGGAAAGCTTTCTAATAATGGCATCAAATGTCTTCAGATATCACATTGACTTCTTATTCGAGTGATGCGATCGAGAAATATATTAAGCTACAGCTCCATGCTGAACTTAACATCGTGTGCAGTTACTGGAACTCCATCATGCCACTTTACATCTTTTCGGAGGCTGATTGTCCATGTCCGATAATCTGCAGAATACCCTACACTCTCAGCAAGTTTAGGTATCATCTCCTCCCCAAATGAGCAACGTGGCCTTAGATTCGCTCGCTTGTACTTGTTTGTCCCGGCTGCAATGGATGTTCGCAAGAGCTGTTAGACATAAAAGTAAGACTAGTAAAAATCGTTTTAACAAACAAAAAGTCGTACTCATATCGACAATATTCCCTTTGCTATTGTTTTCCCATGTCTGGTCGGCAAAATATTATCAAGGAATACAAGGAAGTGTCAAATGGGATTATCCTGGGATTATTGTCTCTTCAACCCAGTCAGCCTCTTCCTGGCATCCTCAACCTCAGCTATCCCTGGGTCAGCGTCCTTCCAGAGGTCGAGGAATTTCTCGTAATGCTCTATGGCTTTCCCCTCCCAGCCTTTTTGTTCATAAAGTATGGCTAACCTGTAATGATACTTGGGATGAATAAGGCATCGATCCTTTCTGTTTGGATCAAATGTAATAAGCCGCTCATATTCGGCTATCGCTTTTTCTATCTCGTCATTTTTCAGATATGCCCTTGCTAATACATCTTTTAAAAATGGGATGTTATAGGGAAGTATGCCTTGAATCAGAGGAGGTCCTCCCAAGTGCGATGCTTTTTGGTAAACAGCGATAGCTTTCCCGACCTCATTTTCTGCAAGCAGAATCTCTCCATTGAGTAAGTCATGGTAGAATGTTATCCAATCCCTATAGTCAGGGTCTTTCTCAAGTAAAATGGACTCGATCTCAGCCAATCTGGAATTTGCAGAATTGAATTGTCTTTCCTCCAAGTCTACCAACCCAAGGTAGAAGCTGTAAAATGCTGTAATACGTGGCAAGTATTGTGGATAGTTCTCAATAGAAACATCGAACCAGCTTTTAAGGTGCTGCCTGCTAAGTTTAAACTTTCCCTTTTCACAATAAATCAATCCTATTATCCTGTCTGTAATAGCTATCAAATCTGCATTCCCTTCCCATTCTGCTATCTCTGATGCCTTACGAAGATCGCTAAGGGATTGATCTAGGCTGCCTAGAAAATAATTAAAGAATCCCTTCCATAGAAACCCTTCCGCTTTTCTGCCTGAAGTTGGAGCCATTTCAATAAATTGATCAACCCATTTCATTGCCTCGGGATAATTTTCCTTTAAAGCATATACATATATGACAGAGAGCAGCGAGTAATAAAAATCAGGCTTAATTTCCAACGCTTCTTTGAATTTCGCTAAAGCTTCATCAAACCGTCCCATTAAGAAAAAACACCACCCCACTGAATCCAAAGGATTTGCCTCTCCTGGGTAGAGTGATAAGTACTTTTTATAATATTCAATTGCTTTCTCAAATTCTCTCAAATAAATATACATTTCGCCAAGGCTATTAAGGGCATTTCCATGGTTAGGATCAAGTTCCAGTACTTTGTTATATTCTTCAATTGCTTCATGGAATAACTGCTTGCTCCTAAAAAAGTAAGCCAAATCAGAGTGGGCATCTTTCTCCTTGGGATATTTTTTAGCCATTTGTTTGAGAATAAGAAATCTTTTTTCTTGATCTTTTTCAATCCGGTTGGCGTATTCAGCTTCTATCGAAAGTCTCTCCTTTTCTGTTGCCCTATAGGAAAAAGTCATAGCTTTCTCGTAAGCGTCATCTCTTGCTTTAGAATCTTGTAACATTCTATATACATTTGCTAGAGTGAGATATGCCATGGCAAATTGTGGATCAAGCTCAACAGCTTTTTCGAGAAATGGTCTAGCTTCATCAAAATAGTGCTTTCTCGAATTCTCGCTTCCTTTTAAAAAATATTTGTAAGCCTCCATTGAATTGGTGGTCACGTCAGTAATCCCAAACTTAGATGTCGTTATTTCACTTTCAGATATGCCAACACCTAAAGAGATCTCCCTGCTTAATTCGTCAATCTGTGTTCGCAAAATGCTTTCGACTCCTTCTCCCTTTATGCTGGCACTCTTCATGAGTCTCTTGGTCTCAACATCCAAGACTTTCACATCTGTAGCAAATATATCACCAGCTTTAATGAAACTCCCCAGTACAATGGACTCTACACCTTCCATACGACAGAGCTCAAAGCCCAAGTCTCTGTCAATGATCTCCACATCCCTTTTCCCTATTTGCCCAAGGAGATCATGCATTCGCTCCCATGTCACTACATAGAGAAGTCCGGTATTCTCAAGGTTAGTAATTAAGAGATTGGGAATCGCTTCCTGTAAATAGTCGAAGGCTTGGTCTCCAGTCTGATTTTTAAAGCTTATGACTGCAATGGAGTTCTCGATCTTAGGGGCAGCCACAAATGCCTTTTGCGACCAGGGATGCCAAATCACCATCACAACTGCTATAACAAGAGCAATGAAAACTAATGTAGGGATGAGAAGCTTTTTTAGGCTGAACTGTAATGTTATCTCCCTGGAAGTGAGAGGCTTTCTTTCAGGAGCAATTCTTTCTGTGGTCGGAATGCCTTTCTCAATATTCTCAAGCTCTGAATGTATTTCTTCAGCGCTCTGAAACCTACTTTTTTTATCTTTTTCCAAACACTTCAATATTAATTTTGTCAAATCATCGGGAATCTGAGCATAGTATTCCTTCGGATTTTTGGGGACTTCGCTCTTATGCTTCATCGCTATGCTGAGTGCTGTATCTCCTTCAAATGGTACTCTCCCAGTCACCATCTCGTACAAAATCACACCCAATGAATAAATATCAGACCGCTGGTCAACTTCCTTCGCTTCTGCTTGTTCTGGCGACATGTAGTCTGGCGTCCCTATCATCACTCCAGCACCTGTTATGCCCTTTTCTTTTAGTGACCGAGCAATACCAAAGTCCATAATACGAACATTACCCTCTCGGTCTATCATGATGTTGCTGGGTTTTAGGTCTCTATGGGTTACCCCTGTTTTGTGAGCCTCTGACAGCCCTTCACAGACTTGTTTGATAATGGAGATTGCAGTCCCAACTCCCATTTGCCCTGATTGTCTGATAAATCCTTTGAGGTCTTGACCAGATACGTACTCCATCGTGATGTAGTGTGTTCCGTTTTCCTCATTAATGTCGTACATCCGCCCAACATTCTTATGGACAATCTTACGGGCAATCTTCAACTCATTGCCAAACCGTTCTAGAGTCTTTTTATCAGATGCTATTTCTGGCTTGATAAGTTTTAATGCAACCTTCTCGTTAATCTTTGTATCAGTAGCTTTGTAGACTCTCCCCATGCCCCCTCTTCCGAGTTCCTCTATAATCTGGTACCTGCCACCAAATGTGGAGCCAGTAGTGAGTTCTTCTTTGGAAGCTTCTAAAGTTTGCGTAGGGATAGCCTTCTCTTCAGATATTCTAAGCTGAGCCCCACATTTTTTACAGAACTCAGAGTCTTCGGTATTGTCGGTTCCGCAATTAGGACATTTCACGTCCATGTATAACCCCTGTGACTCTCGCAGAAAAGAATATCAATTAATCAATAGAGAGTCAATCTTAGTTTGAGACAGACCTCTCCCCCTTTGTCACCATTTTGTCACCAAATTTGATTAAAATCGCCTAATTACGGCTAAAAATGATTAAATGGAAGCGTTAGAGAAAAAATGAAAAAATTAAGGAAATTCCAGAGGCAACAGGAGTGCCGGAGGAGGGAGTCGAACCCACACTCACCGTGAAGTGAACTGGATTTTGAGTCCTGTGCGTCATAAAAATTCATTAATAGTTATCACATTTTCGTAATATCTTAAGCCGAGAAAACATGATCAGGTTAACAAGCTGAAATAAAATGCGATGTTATGTTAGGATGTGTATAGAGCGACGGAGTCGATATCAGATATTCGTTCAAAAGCTTTTTGGATCAAATTGACAGTCTCTTATAGCTCAATTAGAATTATAAACAGAAATAAGCACAATATATGCATCGATGAAGATAAGATTAACAAAAAGAATCAAGAGGTATTTACGCGAAAATTACCGTCACACAACTGATAGACTCCTGGCAAAAGAACTCGGTGTATCGGAAAGTTTCGTCCGGAAGGCTCTTGAACAGCTTCGTCTCAAGCGAGCAGTAGAAGAAGATATGATTATCCAAACTTCCGCGTCAAGAAAAAGTAAAACATCTAATTTATCAGATTTTTTTTCGTCTCACAGATATTTTGTTTCCTTACTTATCATCGTAGGACTGATATGTATTGGCCTTATAACCTACTTCACCTTGAATAGAATCTTCGCGTCCGAGGAGTCTAAATCGATCAGAGAAATAAAAAAAATATTGGCTCCTTATAAAGGTTCTAACCTAAATCTTCTGGTATTCACACTTGATACGACAAGGGCTGACCATCTAGGTTGCTATGGTTATAAACAAGTGGATACTCCAAACATTGATCAACTTGCGAAAAATGGTGTTCTTTTCAAAACAGCCATCTCCCAATCACCCCTCACTTTACCCTCTCATTCTTCTATCTTCACAGGAACTTATCCGTTATACCACGGAGTACGAGACAACGGAGGCTTCTATCTTGAGCCTGAGCATATGACTTTGGCCGAGATGTTAAAAAAAAGAGGCTGGAATACAAGCGCCTTTGTCGGCGCATTTGTCCTGGATTCCCGCTGGGGCTTAGACCAAGGCTTTGACTATTACTATGATAACTTTGATTTTGCTAAATACAAAAAGGTGAGTCTTAGCACTGTTCAAAGAGAAGGAGGAGAAGTCATTAACGCTTTTTTTGAGTGGCTTGAGAAAAATTATCAAGCCAAATTTTTCAGTTGGATTCATCTGTATGATCCCCATACCCCATATGATCCACCTGAGCCTTACAAGAGTCAATACTCTCACAGACGCTGGGGCCTTTATGATGGAGAAATCGCATATGTTGACAATCTAATTGGGAAGGTCTTGGAGAGATTGAAGCAAAAGAATCTTCTGGAAGAGACCATTATTATCATAGTGGGAGATCACGGCGAAAGCCTAGGTGAACACCACGAAAACACCCATGGGTTTTTTATATATGATGCGACTGTTCATGTTCCCCTGATTCTCAAGATCCCTTCGTCTAAATTAAAAGGTAGGGTCATTGAATCCCAAGTCAATTGTGTGGATATCCTGCCTTCAATTCTCCAGGTTCTTGGCATCTCCGTTCCAATGGAGGTCCAGGGAAACAGTTTCCTGCCTGCTATTTTAGGGAAAGATGCAGATATCGAACAGCTTGCTTATAGCGAGACATACTATCCTCGGTATCACTATGGATGGAGTGAATTGAAAAGCATCCGAAGCTCACGGTACAAGTTTATCCACGCTCCTAAACCTGAGCTCTATGATCTCATTCAAGATCCCGACGAGAAAAGCAATATCTATGACCAGAAAGCGAGTGAAGCCAAAAGATACGAGAAAGAACTGAAGGACCTCGAGGAAAAGATGTCTGTTGAGGGAATCGAAGAAAAAAATCCACAGAAAATGGATCAAGAGGCCGAAGAAAAGCTGCGGGCCCTAGGATATATTGGAGGATTTACCTCTTCGGCCAAGCTTAGCAAGACCAAAAATCTCGCAGACCCGAAAGACAAAATCTTTCTCTATATAAGAATCAAGATGGCAGAGGGTTACGCAGCCAATGAAGATTATGAGAAAGCACTGCAGGAGATCAATCCGGTTATTGCCGAAGATCCGGGAATTATGGAGGCTCGACAAGTGCGTGCGCAAATCTTTCTCCGTATCGGCCGATCCGAAGAAGCTATAGAGGATTGTCAAGAAGCATTGAAAATTGATCCGGAATATGAATCAGCCATCCTCACACTTGCTCATGCCTATCGTCTCCAGGAAAAGTATGATGATGCCATTGCCGGCTATGATCGGCTCATTCAGTTGAACCCGAGAGATGCCAGGCCCCACGTGAACCTTGGAGATATTTACCTGAAATTAAAAGATATTGATAAGGCGACATCCCATCTCCAACAAGCCATCGAAATGGATCCTGAAATGAGTTCGAGGGCACATAATCTTTTGGGATCTGCCTATTTAGAAAAGAAAATGTTGGAAGAAGCAGAACACGAGATCACAAAGGCCTTGGAGCTCAGGCCGCGCATTCCAGACGCTCATTACTTTCTTGCTCTCCTGTATGAAGAGAGGCAAGATTTCTCTAGAGCATTAGAGGAGTATAAGAAGGAAATCGAGCTCCATCCGGCTGCCTATCCTGCTCATTACAATCTTGCTCTTCTGTATGGAAAGATGGGCTCACCCCAAGAACAGATCAAACATCTTAAGGAATGCATCAACCACAACAAAAATTTTTCCAAAGCATATCTTTTTTTAGCCAAAGCTTATTTAGATCTGGAACAGAATTTTGACGAAGCGATTAGGCTTGCGAAAAAAGGCCTAGAACTGGAACCAGAATCTGAAGCTGCACCTTTAGGACACTACATTTTAGCAGATATCTACAATCGCATGGGACGCTGGAAGGAATATAATTCAGAACTGCAAAAAGGCAAAGAGCTTGAGAAAAAATTAAAAGATCTCAGCAATACTCAATATCAGGAAGAATGATCTATCTAAAACATTTCAAGCTATTTCAGACTCTTCAGAATTTCCCTGGCAGTTGAAGCGTTCCTGCTTTCCGGGTCCATTTCTATGAATTTTCGGAGGAGCTCTTTTGCTTTTTCTGTCTCCCCCAAGCCAATGCTAATTATCCCGAGCTGATAATATGCGTCCGAGTATTCAGGATCCAAAATAAGCAGTTGCTCCAACACCCTCTTGGCATCTGAGGTCTTGCCTGTATTGACTAAGCATACACCGTAGTTGTAAAAAGTTTCCGGATCTTTGAAACCCAATTCCACCGCTTTATCATAAAACTCGATGGCTCTTTCGAAATCTCCCTTTTTGGCCGAAATGACCCCCAGTCTAGAGAGTGGAAGAGTGAAATCAGATTTCAATTCAACCGCCCTTTGATAATCCTCCATAGCCTTCTCGGTGTCTCCGTTCCTCTCAAAAGCCACAGCCCGGTAATAATGATAAACTGGGTTAGAGGAATCCTTGCTGATCGCATCTGTGAATATTTCGATCGCCTCTACATATTTTCCGGTATCCAACTGCTTCTTACCCTTTCCTATGAAATTTTCAGACGCGATGGTGATTCCTCTCGATGGTTCAAGCTCAATTTCTACACTTACCGTATCCGCCAATTTCACCCTTATGGATGCTCCAATAGGGATATACCCATCCTTTTCAAATGTGGCTCTATATACACCAGTCCTAAGACCACTTTTATAAAATTTTCCTTTCTTATCTGTATGCAGTTCGTATTTCAGTGTCTCTGATCGGGAATAAACGAGCGTTATTTTGGCTCCAGAAAGTGCTTCTCCCGTTTTCGCGTCTATTATCGTCCCTTTAAAGGCACCAGTACTGGTACTCCACAGTAAAGCGGAACAAAAAATTAAGACGGCGATGGAGGATATCCATATATTTCTGGTTGTCTTCATTGCATTGGTCCTATTTTTCCCTGATTTTTTTCTTTCTTTTTTTTCTCTAATTCTTTGGCTCTCTCATAGTAAATCTGAGCTTTTTCTCTCTCCCCTAAAGAATAATAGATTGCACCGAGAACGCGATTGTTCTTTACAGTATCACCATACTTTCGCAATTTTTCAAAATATTCTGCTGCAGTTTGCAGCTTCTTGAGTTCCAAACAGGAATTGCCGAGCAATAAAAGAACAGAATAATCCTTCGCAACTTCCTCTCTTTCAAGAAGCTCTATGACTTTTTGATAATCCTTCATCCGGTAATAGGCACGGGCAATCACAGGTAGGGTATTTGCGTTCCAAAAATCTTTAGGAAGTTTTTTGAATTGTCCTAGGGCAGCTTCTACATTGCCCTTGTTCAAATATTCCTTTCCAATCATGTAAGTATAGTTATAGTGAGATAAAAATGATTCAGCTCTATCGAGTTCCAGAGGTTTTTCAACTTGAAAAGACAAAACAGAAAGGATCTTTTGAAATACCTCTATATCGCCAATTTTTACACTCAAAATATAATTGCCAGTCTTCACATCCCCAAGAGGCTGTTTAAAAATAAAGACTTTTCCCTTTTGTGTGATGTCATTGATTTGTATTGAATAATCTTCTTCGTGATGGATAAGAAAAACCTCGGGGGTTTCTTCAGAATGAATCAGCCCCTCTAAGGAATCGGCGTTATTGAAAATGGCACGTGGGTCATTCAAGACCTTATGGTTTTCCATCCTGAAAGGAATGAATTCATCTGTGCTCAATTCTCTCACTTTGTATCCCACCAAAACAGGGAAAGTCTTTTCGGTTATGTTGATCTGATCTTCATAAACAAAAAACTCATTTGTGCTTTTATTCGAAAAAGTTAAAATGACTCGAAATTGTCCATCAATTAAAGGAGCAAAATCATTAAACGCAAGCTTTCTCTTCTCTAAATCTCTCTTTTTTGCCGGATCAAGATCGAGATTGATCTCTCTTTCTTGTTGATGAATGGTTTTTCCCTCCTTATCTGCTATCCTCACAGTTATAGCTATCCTGGCAGTGTCAAAATTGTCTGCGCTTTTTTTAGTGTGAATGGCATCCGGCAAAAGAGAAAAACTGAGAAACCTGAATCCTCTGTCCTCACTAATGGAAACACTGCCACTGCCTCTTATCTCCTTCATCGAATAGTCGACATCTACGATTCCCTCAAGAGAAGCAAAATTTCTCAGATAACTTCTCTCGACCTCTCTTTCTGGCAGCTTGAAGATTTGTGCAATCATATGAGCCGAGGAAGTGGAGGCTCCCATAAGCATAAGATTTCCTGTTTCTGGGATAATGGATAAGGTCGCAGCCGCGAGTTCTGGAAATTTCGCTTTTAACATGTTATAGGCTTGATAGGTTGACAAAGCTCCTCTTCTATAGTTTGGCGAGAGGATATCCACGGGAGTGTTGTGACCAGGATAAAAGAGCTTATATCGTCCCAAATTGTTGGGTCTGAAAAAAATCAGGTACATGATTGGAGAAAGACCAGGTCTGCCTTCGCCCTTGTAAATCCACAATTCACAATCAATGATGTCCTCATCCCCGATGTAGTTGCGTTTTTCTGAAGGTTCTCCAAGAAGCACATAGATCTTTCCTCGGTCTGAATTTGCTCCTTCCAGTCGGTTCTCTGCATACCTGCGGCGGGTGTAATATTCGACCATGTATTCATTGGTGGGTGTTTGAGGGGTGGGATCCCTGGCCTGCCAGAACAATTTCTGAAACCTTCTCTTATCTTCCTCTGTTTGTAGCGTCTTAAAAACAGACAATTCCGAATTGGTTATGATGGGCCGGACTTCATCCAACCATTTTTCCCATCGATCCTGTTTGTTCCCTGCAACGCTCAAAATGCACAATAGAAAGCAGACGAGCATCATATTGAGAGCTGGTATTTTGTGTTTATTTTTCATCTGAAAACTGATCCCTCACCTTTTATATCATAACAGAAAATTACCATCAATCAATGCCTAACAAAATTTGACGGTTAAAATATCCGATAACAAAACAGGAATTTCCACTGGGGAGAGGTGGAGCCTTTTGTCTAGCGGCAACTTTGGGTAACAGACTGGTTTTATCCCACATCAGTTTATATATAAACACGCGAAAAACATGGATTTATTTGTCATTTTATGTTATTTTTCTGAATCTAGGGATGAAGCACGTTCTGAAAATTATATTCAAGGATGAAGTCCAAACCATCTTCGATCTCTTTAGCTCGATCTTTGATGTCAAAATTATTTACTATTCGCCCGAAGGAAATATCATAAAAGTTGGCTTAAACAAACCAAATTCCAGATATTGTCAGCTCATCCAGAATAAATTATACGGAATACAATCCTGTCTTTCCACAGATCAGCAAAAACGTGAAGAAGCCAAATACAAAGGCAAAACCATTCAGTATTCCTGCCATGCGGATTTGAAAGAAGTGCTTACTCCCATTTACAACGACGGATATCTATTAGGGTTTATGGGATATGGACAGTTTCGCCAACATAACAGCATATCCAGGAGAGTTTTGAAGGCTTGGATTCAAAAATATAACGATCCATCAGAATTGACCGAAGCCTATAGGGCTCTTCCCTATTATACAAAGGAAAAAGCACAAGATATTCTTGAGTTATTTTCGGTTCTTGTCAATCATATCGTTTCCCAGCATATGGTCACGGCAAAAGGAGACTTTCTTCTCCAAAAAGTCCTCGAATATATCCATTCCAATATCGAAGATCCTGTCTCTCTTAATGATATCTCATCTTATGTCGGGCGAAGCAGTTCAACTTTATCCCACCTGTTCAAGAATAGACTGGGCATGAGCTTCAAAGAGGCTATGATCAATACAAAATTAGATAAAGCCGAGGAATATTTTCGTACGTGTCCACACCTCAAAATCCGCGAAGTGGCCGAAAAGATTGGCTACAGTGATCCCCTGTATTTTTCTCGAATATACAAAAAATATCGCCTGAAAACGCCCAGCCAATATAAGAAACAACATCTGCTCTTTTGACACCCGAACAGATCTATATTAATATCAGAAAAAGGGCGGATGCCTCCGGTTCAAGATGGAAAGAAAGGGCCTTCAATTCTTCAAAAAATATATACTTTTCGCTGTACCTATCCTTGTGATAATCGCCACACTGTATCTAGCTTTATTCTCCAAATGGAGATCAGACGAATATAGAAAAAGATGCGAAGATCTCAATATCATAGTCATCACGATTGATACGCTCAGATGGGATTATGTCAGCATTTACGGCCAGGGCTATGCTCAAACTCCCAAACTCGACCGCCTGGCAGAAGAAGGGATTTTATTCAAATCCTGCGTCGCTCAGATACCTCTTACTCTGCCTTCTCACACTACGATTCTTTCAGGAACTTACCCCTTGTACCACCATGTTATCGACAACAGCGGCATACAAGTGCCCAATCAACTCCAATTAATCAGCGAGATTTTGAGAAATCACGGCTTTTCCACGTCTGCTTTTATCGGATCTTACGTTCTTCACCGAAAAACCGGAATGAACCAAGGTTTTGAGTACTATGCAGATGAATTTGAGGTCAAGGACAAGATTTTCTCACCAGAGAGTCTCCAGAAAAGTTCGGATGAGGTTTTGGCAGAGGCTAAAGAGTGGCTAACGAAAAATAAAAAAAACAAATTTTTCACCTGGATTCATCTTTTTGATCCTCATTCTCCCTATACTCCTCCTTCTCCCTATAAGGAAAGGTATCCCTCCAATCCCTATCGAGGAGAAGTTGAATACGTGGACAATCAATTGGGACAATTCATTGTCTTTCTCAAAAATGAAGGATTATATGATCAGACCCTTATTATCGTTACCTCCGATCACGGAGAAGGACTGGGAGACCATGGAGAGAAGGAACATGGATTTTTTTTGTATGAATCAACGGTTCGGGTTCCCCTCATACTCAGAGCGCCCTTTGATTTTCCTGTTAAATATGTGGTTCAGATTGTTGAGCACGTAGATATAGTCCCCACCATACTGGATCTCTTGGATATGCCGATTCCTGAAAACTGCCAAGGAGTCTCCTTTTTTAATCTGATGATCAACCGAAAAAGAAATAAATCCAATATCGCCTTTAGTGAAACCTATTACCCTCGACTCCACTTTGGCTGGTCTGAGCTCAAAGCCTTCTATCGGAAAAATTGGAAATATATCCAGGCCCCGAGGGAAGAGCTGTATGACCTTTCCCAGGACATTGACGAGAAAGCTAATCTCGCTCTTGTCGATGCCAGTGAAAGAGAGAAGATGAATACAGATATGGAAAGATTCATCAAAGAAAAATCGGCCAATCCACTTTCTTCCAAGAAGGCAGGACAACTTGACAAGAGGGATATCGATCGATTGGCTTCATTGGGTTACCTGACATCAGTCGTAGATATGAGAGGGAAAAAGGATCTGCATGATCCAAAAGACAAAATTCAGATAGTCAATGACCTAGAAAGAGCAAAAAAGCAATTTGGAAATCAGCAATATGATCAAGCTATCAATCTAATCAAATCCATCCTCGAAACCGATCCTGAAGTTATTTATGCTCATCATCTTCTGGGAAACTGTTATTTTCAAAAAAAAATATATTCTGCAGCTTTGGAAAATTATCGTTACGTTTTAAAACGCCAGCCAGATTGGATTGTAGCTATGTATGATGTTATTGACTGTCTTTACAAGATGGGAAATTACGGGGCTGCCGTGGAAGAGACGAAGAAATTCCTTCAAGCCTTTCCCAATGATTACATTCTTCTAGAGAAATTGGCAGGCCTTTATCATGCCCTAGAAGAATATGACAAATCAATGGATGTTCTGGAAATACTCAATCAGATGGATAAAACCAACACAGAAATATTGAGTCTTATTGTCGATATTTGCATCAAACAAAGAGAGTATGACGTTTCCAGTAAGTATGTTGAACACGCATTGGAAATCCATCCGCGTTTGAGACGCGCTCACTTTTTATTGGGCCGGATCGAAAGCGCACAGGGTCATTCTCAAAAAGCCATCGATCTTTACAAAAAGGAATTAGCCATTCATCCTCATGATCCAGAAGTCTATTTTTACCTGGCTGAAGAATTGCGGATCAATGGAAATTTTCCTGAGGCAAACATTTATTACCGAAAAACAATCGAGCTGGATCCCGAATTTAATGTACCATATTTCATCATCGCCAAATACCTAGTGATGAAAGATATACAGCTACCAGAGGCTATTCGTCTCTGCAAGAAAGGAATCTCTATAGAACCCAAAAATCAGCACACTCTCATGGGCTATTCTCTACTTCTGCAGATTTACACCAAGCTCGGCGATGATGAAAAGGTTGCCTTTTATACAACTGAGGCAAGAAAATTACAAACATTCTTGAACAGAACGCCAAGGTAGCAGAATCTATAAACAGGTGAGCAATTTCCCAACATATATCTGACATCTTTGTAAACTTTTGCAAAAAAATCCATGATTTTTGCGAATTATTATATTGAAATGAGCGAACTTTCTGGTTATTTTTACTAATGTGGGGAATATTCAATATATACAAATAAATAAAAAGGAGGCATTTATGCATCCAAAATCTGTATTTCGTTTGATGGTTGGACTGTTTATATTATCTTTTTTGTATCTACCGCTCTCGTCCCAATCCATCGTCACTGGAGCCATCGAAGGAAAAGTTGTTTCAGATACAGGTGAGGCCCTTCCAAACGTAAAGATTGTTCTCAGCTCCGATATTCTCATTCAGAGAGAGATTGAAACCTTCACAAATGAGCGTGGTATTTATCGATTTCCTGCCTTGCAGCCAGGAACCTATTCTATCAGAGCCACCCTTGAAGGATTCGCACCAATTGAACAGAGAGCTGTTCGTGTTACTTTGGGAAAAACCCTGAAGGCCAACCTTACGCTTCAGGTAGGAACACTCGCAGAGGAAATCGAAGTTATAGCTCAAGCACCTTTGATAGACGTCAAAGATTCGGCTACTGCTGTCACAGATTTACCAGAAGAGCTACTAACAAACATTCCAAATCGTCAGGACTGGCAAAGCATCGTGAATCTAGCTCCTGGTGTAGTTAGCGACAGCGCCTACGGAGCACCGATTCAAACCGGAATCAGCTATCAAATCGATGGAGTGAATGTTTCTGATCCTGGAGAAGGAGCAAAATGGGTTCGACTGGACTATAATGCTGTTGAGGAAGTCTCTGTATCGGGCATAGGTGCGCCAGCAGAATACGGCGAGTATTCTGGTGTTATCTTCAACACAGTGACCAAGTCCGGGACAAACAGATTTGAAGGATATGTCGAATTATTATTTCAGGGAAGAGGCTGGACGAGCTCTCATGAAGCAGCAGAAGCTGCAGGAATAACCTACCAGGAGAGGCAAGAAATCGGAGCATCCTTTAATCTCAGCGGTCCGATCATCAAAGACAAACTCACGTTTTTTATCTCAGGCGCGTGGAACAATAGCCGAGCCTATTATGCAGAATTTGAAGATTGGGGCACCGTATACCCCGAGACTTATTCCAACTGGTATACTCCAAAGATCTTCGCCAAGTTGAGCTGGCAAGCTTCAGGAAATACTCGTATCCATCTCTTTACCCAGTACGACGACCAACGAAGCCCTGCTTCGATGGGAGGATGGGGGGTTAGAGATGGTGCCAACGCCGAAGTTGAAGCTCCCAACTTCATATTAAATGGAGACCTCATCCATTCGTTCTCTGACAAAACATTCCTTGAAGCAAAATTTGCCTATTACAACGGAAAATGGCAAGTAACTCCAGTGAAAGGGCGTGAACCAGGAATTGTCGATGTGTGGAATTGGGTTTATTATGGTAATCACATCTACCGTCCGCATGATAGAAAGGAAAGACTGCAGATTAAAACTAGTGTTTCCCACCACGCTGATGACTTTTTGGGCACACACGATCTTAAAGCGGGAGTTGAACACCAGCGTGGTCACTTCTTATACGGAGATGACACGGTCGCCTATTATACTTACTATTTCGGTTATCCCGGCTACGAGTATACTGTTGTGGGGAGCTGGGGGTACGAGCACGAGGGCTATGTCAGGACCACTGGCATTTTTTTCCAGGACAACTGGAGCGTAACGGATCGGCTGACAATCAATCCAGGCTTGAGGTACACCTTTTACTCGGGGAAAGTTGAAACATCCACTGAAAAAGTCAAGACAAAGCCCACTTGGGCTCCAAGGATCGGATTGACTTATGATTTCTTAGGAGACGGCTCTCTTGCGCTGAAGGCTCATTGGGGGCGTTATTATGACAATCTCTACATCCGTGGCTTTAAGACATTATCCAAGGACAACTTTGCATCCTTTGGGGCTTACATTTTTGACATGGACCTGTGGCAGAGTACTTTCGACTACAATAATCCTGATATTGCAGGTGCAGACCCAGACAGTTATAGTTTGTGGTGGTATGATCCTGGCGGCGGAACGAATGTCATGGTTGATCCAGATTTGAAGCAACCTTTTATGGACCAGTGGACAGTTGGTCTTGAGTACGAGCTCTTTAGAGACACCTCCATCGGAATAACATACATTGACAGGCACCATAAAGACCTCCAAGGACAGATCCCGGTTGGTTCGGTCTGGTCCCCTGAGGAGATTGAGAATCCATTGGGTGGTACGATCACTGTTTATACAAGGGATGCAATTGAAAATGAATGGTTGATCACGAATCCGAGTGCATCCCGGCATGAAAATATACTCGTTGAACCTTACCGGAAATACAAGGGACTCGAGTTTTTCCTGAACAAGCGGTTTTCCGACAACTGGATGTTGATGCTATCATACGTCTACGGGAACGCAACCGGCTCTGTCGATAATAATTCCACCCGCCTGGCTGCAGGAGCAGAGGTCAATTCGGGATGGGCAAAATTTTATCACAGTCCCAACACACAAATCAATTCAGACGGCCATCTCACCTTTGACCCGACACACATGTTTAAAGCCCAAGGGACGGTCGTTCTCCCGTTTGATATCAATTTCTCAGCCAATTTTTCGATCATCTCAGGAAACAGATGGACAAGGACCATTAAACCTGATCGGAGAAAATACAGCATGCCCAGCGCCGCTAACCTGAACATTCGCCTCGAAGAGATGGGAGCCCAGAGATACCCGACCAAATATAATCTTGACCTCAGACTGGAGAAAACCTTCATCTTCGACAGATTCAGATTTGGCATTTATGCCGATGCCTTTAATGTTTTTAACGATGACGCAGTAACTTCCTGGCTTACTTGGTACGATCTGCCTGTATATCAAAAGCCCACAGGAATACGTGCTCCAAGAGATTTCAAGATAGGGCTGCGTTTCTGGTTCTAGGAAGATAAGTCTCTCTAGGGTATAAAAAGGAGAGGAGGAATCTTCTCTTCTCTATTCCTAGGGTCGTTGTTCCTTTTGAAGAGATAAAATTTTCATTACGATAACGTAGTAATAAATTACCTCCGAAATTACGATTTCTCTCAGCAGAGGAAATTTTTGCATTATTTCTTTTCTATCTGAGGTATAGTGCAGATTCAAGCCAGCATACCAAATAAACATTTAAAAAACCTTGCATTCCCAGATAAAAAAGGAGATTTCATTGAACAAGATTATAAGTCTAGGATTAATGGAACAAAAAGAGTACCGAACAGGAAGAGTTCATAATCCCTCAGACTTGAGCTTAGTTACTCATGTTGAGTATAAATACTTAGATTCTGTTGATAGGTCGATTGAAAGTGTGAGACAAAATGGAGGTGATAAGTTCACAATTTTACACGTTCAATATCCTAGCGAGGGTGAGGGAACTTTAAATTTAGTAAATCCAGAATTCAGAAAAATGTTAGATAGTATAGGTTTGGAAAGGATTATTAAAGATTATGATCCGTGCTGGATTTCCTTTCATCTTGGTTTTGCCGCAGAGGAGCTCGAAAGTGGGGGACAATTCGGCCATGATGTAGCCAAATCAGAGATTCTTGAAAGAAATGAAGTCAAAAAAAGGATTATCAAGAATGTAAATTGTGTTAAACAAAAATTCCCCAGTATTGATGTTCTACTGGAAAACCTTGACTACAATCCGACTGAAAGGAGCAACGGAGCCTATGAATATATTACGGATCCAGGGTTCATCAGCGATATCTTGCATGGCACGAATACATATATGTTATTGGACCTCGCCCATGCAGAAATAAGCGCCAAAAATATGGGATACAAACACATAAAAGATTATATTGATAGACTGCCGCTTGACAGAGTCTGGGAGATACATCTAGCTAAGCCAGGGGAAAAAAACGGCTTTCTCCACGATTCACACGAAGAATTAAAGGATACAAAGCTGTTTGAATATGTTTTGGATAAAACAATGCATTTAAAGGCGGTTACATTAGAGACTTTTTCTGATATTGGAAGACAGCTCGATTTGATAAAAGGAGCATTAAAAAGGAAAACGCAAATTGTCCTGGAGGATGTTGTTAAACCTGAGTATTATTTTGTATTAGAGAATTCTGAACATAAAAAAATATTTGATGATGTTAAATATGTCTGGGAAATCATTAAGAAGATTGAACCTTATGCAATAGAATATGTGTCAAATAAAATTCAAGAATTGGATTCCAAACTTACTTATCCCCTCTACCGCATTAGTGAGGAGGCAAGGGTGCACAAAACTTCTGTAATCGGTGAAAACGTTACTATTGAGGAAGCTGTTGAAATTGGTGCTTATAGTGTTATTGCAGATAATGTTTTCATAGGTAAAAACACAAAAATTGGCTCACAGGTAGTCGTTAACAACAAAGTGTCTATCGGTGAAGATTGCAGTATCGAAGAAAAGGTTATACTTAAGGACAACGTATTGATTGGGAACAATGTCTCGG
>Ga0209427_10002651_pt1 | contig 21009 bp, 16 predicted proteins | sample DeeMarSWOR136_30_FD_187465 | JGI IMG/M metagenome (GOLD analysis project Ga0209427, IMG submission 187465) | Marine sediment microbial communities from White Oak River estuary, North Carolina - WOR-1-36_30 (SPAdes) (version 2) | ecosystem: Environmental > Aquatic > Marine > Intertidal zone >...
GGGAACTTCCTTTACCACAATAGGAATCCTAACCTCAGATCCTTCCTGAATAGCTTTTGCACCAATTTCCTCTATGCTTGGAGATTCTCCAAAAAATGATTTTACCCCTGTTACATCAAAGTTATCATTAATATAGACATAAATCGTATGTTCTTGTCCAGAAAGGTCATCAAGATCTTCTGGATCGGGATATTGGTTAGAATGTTTGAACTCTTTAGTGTAAATACCCATCTTTAATCCATCGATAATTTCTTTCTTGTCTACTCTTAAAGCTACCATATCCTCACATATATCGCACCATGCCCATGCCTCTATTAGCGAGAAATATTTCTTTACTTTATTTTCTGGCATTTCAATTCTCTTTATAAAATAGTTATATGCAAATTAAGGTGTTTATCAATTTAAAATTTAATTTACATGGTTTCTCTATAATAAAAATATCAATTTAGATTAACTATATAAATCAATTAAAGAAAAATAATTATTTCGGATGTCCCCAATTTTAAAATCAAAAATAATTAAAGTTATTATATATTCTATTATCTAAGTTTTAATTGTGTTTATTAACTATAAGTGATACATCAATGTCAATGTACAAACGGAACGTCTGTTTTGGTTGTGGCAGACCTATAACTCCTTATGAAGCAGCAGTTCATTTTCCATGTCCTTCCTGTGGAGATGTAACAATTTGGAGATGTGAACGCTGTAGAGAAATGGGAAAAGAGTATCGTTGTTTGAAATGTGATTTTTCTGGACCTTAAAAATAATGTTAGAAGTGAGTCTAAATGGGAGATTATATTGCTTTAATTGATGTTGTTCCAGAACACATTAATATAGATTTTGAAGAATTTGTCAGTGCCTTAAAAAAGGTTTTACCTGAAATATGTACTATAGAACATTATGAAATATTACCAGTTGCATTCGGATTGAAAAAAGCAAGAGTCCGAGTACGATACCCAGAAGAATGGGGTGGAACAGATAAAATTGAAGAATTATTTAGTCAGGTTGATGGCATACAGGGAATTGAAGGGATAGCTTTTTCAAAAGCATAAAAATAATTTAATAAACCACAGTTTAAGCAGTTCTTTTAAATAATTTATCTAATTCTTTATAAGAGAAAAATCTTATAGTCGGTCTTCCATGAGCGCAATGAAAAGAATCTTTACATTTAGATAATTGTATTAATAATTTTCGTATGTCTTTTAATGAAAGATCATCGCCTCCTCTAATACTTTTATGGCATGATAAATAATTGATAATTTCTTCTTTCACATCTGCAAAACTCTTATCCTTCCCAATTTCTGTTATATCACTTACTATTTCCTTTATAATATTGATATTTGGGATTTTTTTCATGATTACGGGAACTTCTCTTAAAATAAAACTATTTCCTCCAAAATATTCAAAATTGAATCCCAATTTCTGGATTTGATTCAAATTAGATTCTAAAAATATCTTTTCGCTTGGAGAGACTTCAATTTTTAACCCAGAGATTAGTTTTTGCCTAGTGTTTTTTGAAGTTTCATATTCTTCTAAGAATTTTTCTTTATTTATTCGTTCAGAAGCAGCATGTTGATCTAAGATAAATAATCCTTCTTCATCATTCTCATTAATACCCTCTAACACGACATAAATCTTATTACTTAATTGACCTGTGTGAGAGATTAATCGTAATTTAGGAAAATTCTCGGAAATAATATATTTTCCCCTTAAAAATGCTTCAGATGAATGCTTTTTATCTCTTTGAAGATTAATTATGTGGTCTTCTAAGTTTAATTGTACTCGTTCTTCAGGAACAATTATATCTCCTTTGGTTCTTTCTTCATCTACTTCTTCAGGAATTTCTTTTATTAGTGTTCTAATATTATCTGATAATTTCTCTTCTTTTGGTATAAAATGCTCTAATTCAGTGGATAAATATTTTGCCTCCTTGATTATAAATTTATCTTCTACAAATTTCCGGATCGTATTGTATATCCTATTATAAATCACATCTTCTCTTTCAAATCTTACATGAAGTTTCTTCGGATGGACATTAAAATCAATCACAGAAGGATCAACTTCAATAAAAATAATAAAAAAGGGGTATTTGCTTACCATTAAAGTTCCTGCATACGCTTCATTGATGGCTCTAAATAATACATCACTAATGATATAGCGCCGATTTATGTACAAACTTGAGTAAGATCTGCTTTTTTTAGCAGTTTGAGGATGACCTAACAGACCATATATATGAAATTTATTTTCTTTATCAACATAGTTAATTTCTTCCATAAATTTAGCCATTTTTTTTCCATAGATATGAAATACAGTAGTTTTTAAATCATTTGAAACAGGACAGTTAAGTATGTCTATATCATTATGACGATAAATAAAATGGACTTCTGGGTATGCTAGAGAATATCTCTGTAGAATATCTGTAATATGACTCAATTCTGTAGCATCAGTTTTAAGAAACTTTTGTCTTGCTGGGAGGTTATAGAAAAGATTGTTGACTTGAATTTTTGTACCAATTGGACATGATATTGTTTTCTTTTCAATTATTTTTCCTCCTTCAATATATAACTCCACTCCTTTCTCTTCAAATTCGACTCTAGAGATAATATCAACTTTACTCACTGCAGCAATACTTGCGAGTGCTTCTCCTCTAAAGCCTAAAGTAGATAGATGTTGTAAATCTTCAATACTCCTAATTTTACTGCTTGTGTGTCTCTCAAAAGCTTTTTCAATATCATCAGAAGGAATTCCAATGCCATTATCTATTACCTGGATTAACGATTTTCCAGCTCTTTTTACAATTACTCTTATTTCTGTTGCATCTGCATCTATACTATTCTCAATAAGTTCTTTTACAATATTAGCAGGTCTATCAACTACTTCTCCAGCAGCAATTTTCTCAGCATCAATAATTTCTTTAATTTTTCTTACTTTCAAAATTTTCTAACAATTTTCAAAATTTTTTTCAATGATAAGATGGAAATATTAAGCTATAATATTTCTCATTACAATCAAATTTAAAATAATACCCTATTAAAGTTTAAATAAATTTAGATCCAACAGCACTTTAAATTAATCATTAAATTGAAGGTAAGTCTTTTAAATTTCTTTTAATAATTTATTATAATTTTAATGAGTATAAATTATGGATGTTCAAAATAAAACAGCACAAAAGCAAAAATCTTCTATTTATTTATATTTTATATATATGTTCACAATAATCACATTTATCCTCATTATTTTAAGAATCCTTCTATATTATTTTGAGATTTCTGAATGGATTCAAGAAACTAAGGATATAGATTTTAAAATACTTGTAGCTGGCATGGATAATACTCTGCTTCATTTCTACGATCCTGTTGTAATTTCAGATTGGCCTCCTTATTATCTTTATTTTTGGTATTTTATATTTTATCCAGTTTATATAATACCTTTCAATACGATAATAGGGGTTTATGTTTGGGATATTTTACGATTGATTTTAACAATTCTTATTCTTAGAGAATCACCAAAAATATTTAAAAATCGAAAAGATTTACTTATTTTTTACATATTTAGTACTATTGGCTATAGTATAGACGCATATTATAATAATGTTAATTTTTTAATTGCATTCTTTCTATTTTATTCTTTTGTATTTTTGGAAAAAGATAAAAAATGGATTTCTGGTATTTTATTCACACTTTCTACTTTTAAAATAACAGCATTATTATTTCTTCCCATTTTACTTATGGTTAGAAAAATAAAGTGGAAAGATCTTTTCTATTATTTGGTACCATTTGCGGTAATTTGTATTCCATATATAATTTTCCCAACTTTTTTCTTACAAATGTTTAATAATTGGCTTCATAGTGATGCAGGGATTCATGGCATTTTCGTTTTCGATTCAATTATGTGGAAAGCTTTACAGCCTTCTCATTTAATGTTCATTGGTTTGTTATTGATAATCTTTTTAGAAAATTTAAAAAATGATGATAGAAAAAATTTGTACAGAATTATCTTTGTCTCAATAACAGTAATATATTACATTTATTTAACCACTATTGTTTTTATAATTCCTGTTGTACTTGGCTAGCAAAGTTTCCCTATTTTATTTTTTAGTTCATTTAATTTATCTTTTATACTTTCGGGTGTATCTAACATTAAATCGATTTTATTAATTAAATTGAGTAAATCTGAAATTTTTTCTTTATTGATAACAGGTTCAAATAAACTTGTCTGGACATACTTCTTCTTTTTTGGGGTTTTAATTTTTTTAGCATCGATTTTTATTTCTAATTCATTAATTTTTTTCTTTCTGTTTTCAAGATCTTTTTCTGCTTTTTTGAGATCTTCATTGCATTTGCTCAGCAAATCTTTAACATTTTTTATTTCAGAATTTAAATTTTCAAGTTTAATTTTTTTTCCATTTATGATTTTATCATATTGTTTACTTGATGAAGTTATTTCACCATTTTTCCTCACAGTTGTTCTAAAAGGGTCTTTTTCTTCTATTTGTTCAAGAATTTCAAATGCTCTTATTATCACATCATCTGGAATTCCAGCTAATTTAGCAACATGGATGCCGTAGGATTTATCTGTACTCCCTAGCTTTAATGTTCTGACAAAATTAATACCTCCATCATCATTTTCAATGATATCTAAATGATAATTTTTAACTCCAGGTAAATTAATTTCTGTTAATTGGTGATAGTGAGTGCTAAATAAGGTTTTCACTTTTAACTCATGCAATTTTTCAAGAGTAGCCATTGCAATACTCTGACCATCACTCGTACTAGTTCCTCGCCCTAATTCATCTATAATTATGAGACTTTTTGGTGTAGCATAATTTAGTATTTTGGCGGTTTCAGTCATTTCAATCATAAAAGTGCTTAATTTTCTAGCAAGGTCATCTGAAGCACCTATTCGTGTGAAGATTTGATCAATAATTCCGATTGTGGCTGATTTAGCTGGAACAAAACATCCCATTTGCGCAATAATACATATTAATGCAACTTGCCTAAGAAAAGTACTCTTACCTGCCATGTTTGGACCAGTTATAATTAATAATTGGTCATTTTCGTTATCTAAGTAACAATCATTAGGTATAAATTGTTCATCTAAGTTGATTTGTTCTATTACGGGATGTCTACCATCTTTAATTATAATTTTATTTTCATTATTTATCATAGGTCGAGAATAATTGTATTGTTCAGCAATTTCGGCAAAACATGCTAGAACATCTATGATTGCTATATTTTGCGCAGTTTCAAGAATGCTCTTAGTTTCTTTTTCAACTCTTTCTCTAACTGAATTGAAAATTTCATATTCTAAATCATTGATTTTTTCTTCTGCTGTAACAATTTTTTCTTCAAGTTCTTTTAATCTTTTAGTTGTATATCTTTTAGCATTTTTTAGAGTTGCTCTCTCAACATATTCTTTAGGAACATTCCGAATAATTGTGAGCGTTTTTAATGTAATTTCGATATAATAACCAAGAATATTATTATAACCAACTTTTAATCCTGTTGTTAAGTTCCACTTACTCTTTTGTTCTTTTTCATATTCGAGTAAATATTTCTTCCCATTATTGATTATATCTCTAAGTTCATCCACCTGATTGTTAAAGCCATCTTTTATAATGCTTCCTTCTCTAATAGTAGTTGGAGGGTTATCTTTAATTGAAATATTAATTAAGTCTTTAATTTCATTGAAAGTATTGATGTTTTCAAGAAAGTTTGAAATTTCGGGAATATCTGCTTTTTCTAATAATTTTTTGATTATTGGAACTTTTTCTAAAGAATTTTTAATGTTTATTAAATCTCGAGCATTAGTACGACCCACATAATTAATTCTATTAATAAATCTTTCCATGTCACCGATTATTCCTAATTGTTCCCTTAAATCTGATCTTAAAAAGATGTCATCTTTAAACTTTTGAATTATGTTTAATCTCTGATTTATTTGTTCAATATCGGTTAAAGGTTGTAGAATAAACTTCTTTAGTAAACGAGCGCCCATAGGTGTTTGGGTACGGTTAAAAATAGAATATAATGTAGCATCTTTTCCTCTTTCCCAAAGAGAATTAATTAATTCTAAATTTCTTTGAGTAATATAATCTAAGTGTAGTAAGTTTTTCTCTTGAATTACATTTATCTTAAAAATGTTTGGAATAAGATCTCGTTGGGTGTCTTTTAAAAAGGCTAAAAGGCCCCCAACTGCTTGAACAGCCATTTCTTTATCTTCTAAACCAAAACTTTTTAAATTAGAAATTTTGAAGTGGCGTAAAATTAATGTGTGAGCCTCCTCATATAAAAAAACGTGTTCTTCATAGGTTTTAATGACTGCTTTTGTTAAGTCTGTTAAGATAATAAAAAGTCGATCGTCTTTTTTCAGTTCTGGAGGAATAATCAATTCTACAGGATCGTATTGAGAAAATAAACTAAGTAATTTTTCTTGTGGATCTTGTTCTTTATTTGAAAATTCAGTTGTTACAAATTCTCCAGTAGATATATCAGCGAAAGCAACACCATATCCAGTTCTTTCTTTCACCATGGAGGCAATATAATTATTCTCATTGGATTTTAATAAATTTGGTTCTATAATTGTACCTGGAGAAAGTATCCGTGTAACTCCTCGTTTAACGATTCTTCCCTTTACTGTTGCTGGATCTTCTAATTGATCTACTATAACTACTGTCTGATTAAGATTCATGAGATTGTTAAAATAATTATGACCAGAGTGATGTGGAATTCCTGCTAAAGGAACATCACCTCTTTTTGTTAATGTTATTCCTAAAAGCTTTGAAATTCTTTCAGCATCATTAAAAAAAAACTCATAAAAGTCTCCCATACGATACGAAATCAGGAAATCTGAAGGAAACCTTTTGCGAATTGAGTACCAATGCTTTAACATAGGAGTAAGTTTTTTGGGGTCTATTTCCTCCATAATTCACTCATTTGAAAGTTAAATGAGAACAATAATCACTATAATCTATTATAGCTGTAATTTAATATTAATTGCATTTGTTAAAATTTTAATAACAATTATAATGAAGATACATTAATTTTTTATTATTATTAAGAGACTTCCAAAATTCTAAGAAATAAAAAAAAAGAATTTAGGATTAAAAAAAATATAAATTTAATAATATAATTTAAATTTTTAGAATCCGCTTTTCTAATGTTAAATCATATGCTTCTTTCATTGCTTCTTCATAAATATCTATTTTAAACTTATTATGAAATGGACTTATTTTACTTCCAAGTTTTGCAAGTTTATTCATTGTTTTTGGAAAGGCCTTAATTCCACGGGAAGTCACTAAGGAGGTTGCTCTTTGGAATTCTTGCAGCGTATTATCATCATAACCACCTAGAAAACCGTCTAAGAAAGCATAGAAGAAAATAAACACAAAAATCCCTAATAAGAAGATTATAGCAGTATTTATGATTTTATCTCCTAACGGAATCATCCAAATCAATTCACTGAAGTAATATAAAACAATGAAATTTATCATTGCAGATATTACAGGGGCTATAAATGTTTTAAATGGATAGAATTTAAATTTAATAATCTTTTTCCGAACAATCAACCAAGCGACTATATCCTTAACAAATACTGCTGGTATATAAGCTATAATTACATAAACCATATCTCTAAAAAGTATTACAAATAAAAACATAAGTATTGCTCGAGTTACTTGTTCAATAATCCATGTTATCATCGCATAATTAGTGTTTCCTGTACCTTGGAATACTGGATCTACCAACCACGAATATATACCACCCACATGGAAAAATAATAATGGTACTAAGAACTTTACAGCAGGAGCTCCATATTCTTCACCAGCAGCTCCGACTAAGAATTTAGCTCCCGTAGCAAATAAAACAGATATTAAGAAAAAGGCAAAATAATTGCCCCATCTAAAAGCTTGATAAATATATAATTTGGTTAATGTATGTTTATTATGAGAATTTGATTCACTATATGCCCCTAGCAATGTATTCGAATATAATGTTACTATCATTACGATTTGTCCTAATGTCCACGTTAGATTAAACCAACCTAAATTATTAGAATAGTTAGCTACAAATGTAGATGTAATTATTATTTGTATAAACCATCCTATTTGTACAAAACCTTCTCCAATCCCTAATCTTGAACCATAGACTAATGATTCTTTGACTTCTTTTTTAGAAAAATCAATTCTAAAGCAAGTTTTAGGGGAAAATCCTTGTTTTCTGAATATTAATATTGAAATAATAAATGTTATCCAGTAATCAAAACACCTCGCAATGGCATATCCAATTCCCGCACCTAAAGCTTCACCAAAAATCGGATTAGCAGCACCCCACATACGACCAATATAGCAGAAAGCAACTTGACCTATTAGTAAGAATACCACTTCCCAGGCGATATACAATATTAGATAGTAATCTGAGCGTTGCATTCCTTGAAATGTATACATAAATACTAAAAATACTCCTGGATATTGAACAAATGAGTAAACTATAAAAATCCAACTCATGTGAGCAAGATTGGTATAAGGGAAAATAAATGACCCTATAAAGGCGATTATTGATATTTGAATAATTCCAGTAAATATTTGCCACCAAACGTAAATTTGGATGTAATGAATTGCTTTTTCTGGATTTTTAACTCGATGCTGGGCAAAATATTTAGCTAAAGCAAAGCTCGTTCCAAAATCAAATAGAATCCATATGATTTGAAAGAAATTGTACGCGTAATTATACCACCCGGCAGCTTGTGGATAAGGTTGAATAAACTGAGGCATTATAAAATTTGAGATTAATAGCTGTGGTAAAACTAAAATTAAACTGAGGAATAATGTAAACAGAAATCCCCCTAGCTGACGATGTACTCCTATTACCTCCCAATCATCCTTCAAATCTACATGTTCCTCTATTATTTTCTCCAAAGCGGCAGCTTCTTCTAACCTTTTTCTTTCTTCCTCTTCAGCTTTCAGTTTTAATACTTCAATAGCCTCCTGATCCATAGCAGTTCTAGATTTTTTTTTAACAATAACAAATAAAGCAATTGCTAAAGCAGATAGGATGACAATAATTACACCTATTATTATTTGGTCGAGAATGTGAGGAACTGGTGAATAAGGCCATACAGGATATGTTTGAAATGATGAATCTAAGCTTTCAAAAATTAAACCGTATAATAGATAGTTAAAATAAGGCCATACTTTGAAATCCAAATTCGCAGTTGTTTCTAACCAACCTGAAAATAAAATTACTTTCCCATTTCCTTTTATTCTTTCTATTATTAATGGTTGTCGATATAAATTTATTTGTAGGTTTTTAGATGCGGGATAAACATCCACAACTCTTTTAACTGAAGGATCTAAACTAGCTATTGGAATTATTGTCATATTATTAATTTTCATCTCAGGAGCAGAGTTCCAATCTATATTTCTAGATATTGAATAAGTGAAGTTATTTATAATAGATAGCATAATCTCATGATTTGTTACTTTTCCTACTTCAAATAAGGTATTATCAATTATTCCTAATTCATCCATTAGAGTAGCATTGTCATGTAAAGCTTGTCCCATAAAAATTATTGCAGATCCCCCTGTATCAACAAAATTCGAAACTATTTGTTGTTCTGAAGAATTAAATTGAACATCAAAAAGAATAACAACATCAACCCAAGAGCCAATAGATTTCAATGGGGCGCTATCAGGAATTATCGATATATTAAAGTTATCTTTATCAATTCCAAGACTTTGCGTAAACAATTCATCATTTCCTTTACTAATTAATAATATATTTTTTGCTTCATTTGCTTGACCGAAAGTAGGTTTTATTAAAAAGAAAACGAAGACGTTACTAGCTATCAATGCGAATAAACTGATAATCAAGATTTTTGAGACTTTTTTTTTAGATTTTGACATTTTTATCAAAAATAAATTTATATAAATTCAATAAATATTAATGAATTTTTACAATATTTATAACTTTATAATTATATTATACATGCTTTTCAAGCCAAACAAACATATCCTGGTATACTTGAGCTCTACCTTTTTCATTCCATAACTCATGGAGAAAACCATCATATTCTCGGTATAATTTATCTTTACTTCTGATTTGCTCGAAAAATTGTCTTGTTTTTTCTTTATCAACGATTTTATCATCACCAGCTTGCATTATGAATATTGGGCACAGCAAATTTATTGCATTCTCCATTGCCCATTTTGAAAAATGATCAATATCTGCGGCAGATTTTGCGGACATGACTTCAATTTTGTGTTTATCCGCAATATATTCCCTCAATATTTTTAAATCACTTGTTAATTGATTTTGATCAACAATATAGTCTAAAATTTTATTTGGTGACAATTTACTAATAGTTTTAGACAATGATTTTATAACTTTTTTACCCATTGACAATTTTAAATACATTCCTAATAATGGTGATGAAACGAGCACTCCTGATAACTTAGGATGATTTATAGCAAAAATTAAACTAATTAAACCACCAAATGAATGCCCCATAACAAATATTTTTTTATCCTTAGCAATTTCTCTAATAAAATCCATAAAAAGAAGTGTGTCTTTTAGGATATGGTCCATGCTATCTATGTGCCCTGGCATATCTCCTGCATTTCTCCAATGTCCTCTTAAATCAAATGCGTAAATGGCGTAACCCTTTTCTGTAAGATATTCTGCAGGAGTTTTTAATCTATCAGAATGGGTTCCCCATCCATGAATTGCAATAATATAAGCCTTGATTTCTCCGCTATCAGGTAACCAGCATTGATAAAATAATTTTTTCAATTCTCTTCCTTCATAAAATCCAGTCTCATTTTTCATATTACCATCACATAGTCTTAAAACTGCTAATTATTGAGTTAATGATAAATTATAATCTCTTTTTCTTATAAATCTTATTTCTTTTAATGAATTGATGATTTAATAATACTTTCTTATTAATTTTCGTGTAATAAATTTAAAAAAAATTTTATATTATCCGCTAAACTTCATATTAAATAACATTTTGCTAATTTTTTTAGGTTTTATAAATGAGTGAAACAGAAAATATTGAGATCATTATTCATGGGCGAGGAGGTCAAGGTGCGGTAACCGCTTGTGAAATTATTGCTGAAGCAGCATTTCTAAGTGGTAATTTTGTTGATGTGCATGCATATCCTTCATTCGGAGCAGAAAGACGAGGTGCTCCTGTCCAAGCTTATGCGAAACTTTCTCGAACAGAGATTATTTGGGATAGAGCGCAAATAGAAAAACCGAATATACTAATTATATTTGATGAAACTGTATTAAGTCAAGAAATTGTTTCTTCTCTCAAACAAGGTGGAATTTTTATTATAAATTCTGAAAAAGAACCAGAATTCTTTGTTAATAAGTTTAATTTAACAGGAGATATAAAAGTTGTTGTAGCAGATATAAGCAAACTAGCAATAGAAAAAGACCTTACTATAGATGGAAATCCCGTAATTAACACTCCCATTCTTGGTTTACTTTCAAAAGCATTACCTGATTTAAATTTAAATAATTTAAAGTCAGTAGTACTTAAACGAATGGGAGAAAAATTAGGTAATCTTAATTATGAATTAATTGAGCAAGGATATAATTTAGCAAAACTCAAATGAGACTTTTAATTAATTTATTGGTAATGTAATTGAAAAGGTACAACCTTTATCTCTACCTTGAGATTCTGCCCAAATCTCCCCTTCATGTAAATCTATTATTTCTTTTGAAATATATAATCCAAGACCAGTTCCTTGGATATCAATATATTCTAAACCATCACCATATCTTTCTATCTTGCCAAATCTAGTAAATAATCGATCCATTTCTTCTTTAGTTAATCCTATTCCCGTATCTTTTATTTTTATTTCCACTTGATTATTTTTTTTTAAGGATTTTACAGTAATTTTCCCTTTGGGAGGAGTATTTTTTATTGCATTAGAAAGAAGATTTAATATTACTTGTTCAATTCTTACTTTATCAAATTCTAATAATAAATCATCGATTAGGTCAAGTTGTAAAATTAATTCTCTTTTTTTGATGAGATACATCAGTTCCTTGGTACAATCTATAATCACTTGAGATAAATCATTTTTTTCTTTCTTTAATTTGAACTTTTTGTATTCAATTCTTGTAATATCAACTAAATTATCAACTAAGTATTTTAGTCTTTTCCCTCCTTTTTCGATCATTTCAATTAGTTCTTTTGTTTCATCTTTAAATTCATCTACAAATAAATCCAAAAGAAGTTCAGCAGCCCCACATACAGAAACCAATGGAGTCTTGAGCTCATGTGAGACTCTAGAGATTAAGTCCTTTCTAATCTGATCTAATTCTTTTAATTTTAAAATTTCTTCCTCAATAAGAAGATCTGCTTTTTTTTGCTCTGTAATGTCATTTATAATTGTTTGTAGTAGTAGACGATCACCTAGTTTGACTAAAGTAGATTGGTACTGTATCCAAATCAAATCACCATCCTTTTTATATAACTCAATCTCTAATGGAGGTAAAGTTTCACCTTTTAAAATCCTTTGAAATCGCTTTAGCAATATTGGTATGTATTTTGGATTAACTATTTGAAGATCTTTAAACTTATATCCAATAAATTCATCTTGACGATAACCAAATAATTTTTCAATTGGAGGATTACAATAAATGATTGTTCCTTGTTGGTCGATTAAGGCTATGGAAAATGGTACAGATTCAATCAAATTCCTATATCTCTCTTCAGATTCTTTTAATTTCTGTTCTAATTCAAACTTTTCAGTAATATCTGATATTAATCCTTGGATCATAATATTTTCTCCGTTATCCATCTCAAGTATATGAGAATTCAATTGTAAAACTATTTTTTCACCGTTTTTCTTTTTTGCATGAACTAAATAATTCTTAACAAATCCATTTTCTTTTAACTTTTTTAAGTAGATTCTTCGTTCCTCAGGTTTTTGCCAAAAATCGTGTACATCTTTGTTTTTTAAAATCTCAGACTGATCATATCCTAATATTTCGCAAAATCTAGGATTATGATTTTGTATAATTCCATCCCAACTTAATTGATAAAATCCCAAATCTAAATGATTTACCACATTTCTATATTTTTCTTCAGATTCCATTAATCTTTTTTCTGCTTTTTTACTTTTTGTTATATCTCTTGCTATTATTAGAAATTTTGGTTTTCCATTTTTATCTAGATAAATAGATCCACTATTTCCTGTCCATTTATAAAACCCATCTTTATGTCTAATCCTCACTTCTTCAAAAGCTTCACCCATATCTACAGCATTTTTGAATGTCTGCAATACTTTTTCACGATCATCTGGATGGATAAATTTCATAGCATTTTTTCCTATAAGTTCTTCCTTTTTATATCCCATTATTTTAGTATGCACTTTTTCATTAATGTATTCAAATTTCATTTTCATATTAATGATTGCAATTAAATCCATAGCATTTTCAGATATGAACCTATACTTTTCTTCAGATTCTCTTAATTCTTCTGTCCTCAGGGCAACTAATTGCTCTAATTCTTGTTTAAATTTTTCTTCTTCTTCTCTTCTTTTACTAATGTCCCGAAATATCCCATAAAAACCAATCTTATTTCCTTTAGAATCCCACTTTAAATATACTGACGTTTCACCTATTACTTTTTCTCCAGCTTTATTTCTGAATTCGTATTCGAAATCTGTTAAAGGTTCACCAGTTTTGTATACAGTGTTAAATCCCTCAAAAACTTTCTTTTTATTCTTATCATCTGCAATATATTTATAGCTTAACCCCAATAATTCTTCTTTTGAATATCCTGTAAGTTTGAGTAGTGATTGATTAAAAGAAGTAAAATTACCGTTTAAATCAACTTCAAAATATCCTTCTTTGATGTTTTCTATTATCTGTAAAAATTTGTCTTTAGAAAATTCCAATTTTCCCCTAACTTTCTATTTGATTAACTATTCTTAAAAAAAATAATGATGTTCAGAAGATATATAAAACTTCCTTTTATAGGTGTAATAAAATATTTACTATTTATTTTTTATTTAAAAGTAAATATTGTTTTCCGTTAAATACTTCCTCTTGTTCTTGTTATTAATAATGCAAATCTTAGGAAAGTAAGTAAAATTAGCTTCAAACTTTTTTTTTTTAAATGGTAAGAATTAAAAACTTATCTACTTTTGAATCCTTACAGAATCTGATTAATAAATATTTTTGATGTATAGATGACTGACTCAAAAAAAGATTATCAAAGAATATTAGGTTCAGTTCAAAAACCTGTAATTGGCGAAGCAGGTGAAACTGGGACTTGGAGCCCAAAAAAGCCAATTATAGATTTAAATAAATGTATTCCAGTTAAATCTGGAAAACCTAGTTGCTTCAATTGCTGGCTTTATTGCCCAGAGGCTGTAGTGAAGAGAACCATCCCTCCTGAGATTGATTTAATGCATTGCAAAGGATGCGGAATTTGTATGGAGGAATGTCCAGTTAAAGCTATTAAAATGGAAGAGGTGAAATCTCCTTGACTGTCACTAAATTAAAAAAGACTCAGGGTCAGGAAAAGATAAAAATTTTAACTGGCAATCATGCAGCTGCACATGCTTTTAGGCAAGCTAAAGTAGGTGTTGTGTCGGCATATCCAATTACACCTCAAAGTCCTGTAGTTGAAAAAATTGCGGAATTTATTTCAGAAGGAAAATTAAAGGCTAGATTTGTTAAAGTTGAATCTGAACATTCGGCATTAGCCGTATGCTGTGCCGCTTCCGCAACTGGATCAAGAGTTGGTACCGCAACATCTGCTCACGGTTTAGAATTAATGTATGAGCTTTTACCTTGGGCTGCAGGAAATAGATTACCTATTATCATTAATCTCGCAACAAGATCACTTGGAGCGCCTTGGTCTGTTTGGACAGATCATTCTGATTTTATTACAATAAGAGATGTTGGCTGGATTCAGTTTATGTGTGAAAACAACCAGGAAATTTATGATACTAATCTTCAAGCATTCAAAATTGCTGAAGATCCACGTGTCTTTTTACCTGTAATAGTGGCTTATGATGGATATATCCTAAGCCATACTATGATGCCAGTAAAGTTAGAAGACCAAGAAAAAATAGATAATTTTTTACCACCACTTAATCATCATATTAACTTATCTGACATTTCACAAGTAAAGGGTGTAGACCCAGTCACAACACCTCATATCGTTAAACGAGCTGAAGGTACTGCTCCAGGTTATTATGAATATAGATATGCACTTCAAAAATCATTAGAAAATTCAATTGATATAATTAAGGAGGTTCATAACGATTTTACTGCCAAATTTGGGAGATCCTATGGGAATGGGATATATAAAACTGTTCAAACTGAGGGTTCTGATACAATCATTTATGCTATGGGATCAGTTGCTTCACAAGCTCGAGTTGCAATCAAAAAGCTTAGAGCAGAAGGTTTAAAAATAGGAATATTAAGCCTTAGATTATTTAGACCTTATCCACATGAAGAATTGAAGGAATTCTTTAAAGATAAAGAAAATATTATAGTTTTTGACAGAGATATTGGATATGGATACGAGGGTGTTCTATCTTATGAACTAAAAGCTGCACTTTATGGATTAAAAAGTAGACCAAACATCAAGGGTTTTATAGTTGGGTTAGGCGGGAGAGATGTAAAAACAAAACATATCATTACTGGTGTGCATAAAGCTTTAGATGAGTTTAAAGAGGAAATATCTACTAATAAAACTGACTTTTTAGGTTTAAAATTAAACGATTTGAAAGATTATGATGAATCAACATATTTTGAAAGTGGGTGAAGAAGAATGGTAAATGTTATGGATCTTCCTGAAGAAGAATTTATTTATCCTGGAACTCGTGCATGTGCAGGATGTGGAATGGCGTTGATCTATAGAATTGCACTTAAGGCTTTAGGTGCTAAAACAATAGTAACCGTACCAGCCTCTTGCTTGACTGTATTACATGGAATGCAAGGATTTTGCTCAACAAAAATATCTGTTTATCATACACCTTTTGCTACTACTGGAGCTTCAGCATCTGGTATCTTAGCTTCATTAGAGGATAAGGGTTTAGCTGACGATATTACTGTTCTTGCTTTCGCAGGAGACGGAGGAACAACCGATATAGGCATACAAGCTTTAAGTGGTGCTGCAGAGAGAGGAACAAACTTTATTTATGCATGCTATGATAATGAAGCATATATGAATACAGGAGTTCAGCGAAGTGGTTCAACTCCTTTGGGCGTTCGAACAACAACTACTCCAGAGGGAAAGGATGTTCATAAAAAAAATATGCCTAAAATATTAGAAGCACATGATATTCCATATGTTGCTACTGCTAATGCTGCTTATCCTCTTGACTTATTTGAAAAATTTAAAAGAGCTAAAACTATAATTGGTCCAAAATATTTTCATATATTATCACCTTGTCCCCCTGGATGGGGATATGATCCAAAAGATACTATATTAATAGGTAGATTAGCAAATGAGACAGGATTTTGGCCCCTCTATGAAGTTATTAAAGGTAAATTCGAATTATCTAGACCCAGCAAAAAATATTTAGATTCATCTAAACTAAAGCCAATAACCGAGTATTTAAAAATTCAAAAAAGGTTTAAATTCATTGATGATTCAATAATTAAACGTTATGAAGAGTATATTACCAATACGTGGAAAGAAATAAAAGCTCGGTTAGAAACTCAGTAAAAAATTTAAATATTGAGGGATTCATAATAGTATATTTTATTATTAGGCTTTTATAAGTTAATCATAAACTTATAGAAAAAAATAAAAGCTAATTTTAGTTAAGTTAAGTAGATATTAGATGCTAAGAACATTCATATTTGATGAGTCTAAATCTCATTGGATCGAGGAAGAACAACGTTTGCTATTCCAAGACATCTGTGCAATTTTGGATGAGGAAAATAATATTTTATATCTTTGGAATGGCCCAAAAAGTAAAAAAAAAAAATTTAGGGAAGGATATCGACAAATTAGACAATTAATTTCTAATTATCCTGAGTTAAACATTCAATTAATCATGTCAAGGAAAAATTTTCCAATTCCCATCCAAAACAAGCTTGATTCATTATTAGAATCCATGAAATTGGAAAGTGGGAAAAATTTAAAATTTAGTAGATTTACAACTATAAGGATTTACAGCATTTCTATTATAATTTCAGTAATTTTACCAATAACTTCAATTTTAAATTTGAGCTCATCTTTATTTTGGCCAAAATTTTTTAGTAATTATCAAATAAATAACATAAGCTATGCAGTGTGGATTAATACTTCGAAATTATTATGTTTAATTACATTAATCTTTTTCTCTATCAATCTTTTGATTGGAATAATTGAGTACGAAAACCAAGTTATAATATTTTCAACAAACAGTGTGATTATTTCAATAGGAATGATATTATATTTAAATCAAGGGATTTATTTATTTTTATTTCAAGAAGGCTCAACATCCTCAATCTATCTTATATTGCCAAAAGACATTTTCATCTTTTTGATATTGAATTTTATAGCTTTAATGATTCTTGAAATACCAAATATATATAAATTAATATCTTTTTTCAAAACATATCGAAAATTCATTTTTTAGCTGAAAAAAATGTGCAAGTAGCAAACCTTCTTACTAAACTTGAAAAGGAAGATCTTAGAATACTTATGGCAATTGAAATTGGGATGAAAAGATCAGAGTTCGTTACTATAAATAATATCAGATTTTATTCTCGCTATAAGATGGAAGAGACGCTTTTCCGTCTAAAAAAAGTTCATAAACTTGATTTAATTATTAGAGATGCTTCCAAACATGAAATTGCTTACACGCTCAATTCTAAAGCATATGATTTACTTGCATTGCATACTTTAGTTGAGAAAAATATAATTAGTCAATTGGGGCCTCTCATCGGTAAAGGCAAAGAATCGGATGTATATAGCTGTATGGATGATGATAAAAACATTTATGCTGCTAAATTTTATCGAATGGGGAGAACAAGCTTCAAAAGTATCAAACAGCTTAGAGACATTATTGGAGAAAGAGGTCATCTCTCTTGGCTCTATATAAACAGACTTGCTGCCAAAAAAGAATATGAAGCTCTTGAGAAGATATACAGACTCAATTTAAATACCCCAAACCCTATAGGATATAACAGACATATTATTATAATGTCATATTTAAGAGGAAAAGAATTAGTTTACTATAAACGAATTAAAAAACCTTTAAAAATTTTTAATAGAATAATAAAGCAATATAGAGTAATATATAAAAAAGCAAACATGATACATGGGGATTTAGGGGAATTTAATGTTGTTATGGATGAAAAAGGAAATATTTTAATAATTGACTGGTTGCAATGGGTTCCATCTGATCATCCCAATGCCAAATCACTTTTAGAAAGGGATATTGAGAATATATGCAATTTTTTTCGAAAAAAGCATAAAATTATAAGTAATATAAAAGAAATTCTTGACTCATTTTATAACTAATAATTATAAAATCCTTAATCTTTTAATAAACTCCCTTGAATAACAACATCTTCTAAATCTTCATTATTTATTATAATTAAATCTCTAATCTTAGTCTTAAATATCTTTAATAATGAATCTAAATCTAATTTTTTTTTTAAAATTGAAAATTTAAACTCAGCATTATTTTTACTAACCCTAAATGATTCTTTTATTCCATCTTTAATATCAGGTAAATTTTGGAAAGATGTTATGGCAAAAATCGATAAAAACATATTATCTCTAAAAGGCAAGCAATTAATATCAGATAGAATTAAATTCGGAGCATAATTGCTATAATTACATTTAATTATTTTTAATTTGAATTCTAATAACATATTCCAAGAAATATCTACTCCAATATAATTTAGTTTGACTCGTTTCCTATTTGATAAGGTTTTTTTAATATATTCAAAAAGTAATCCTGTTCCACAACCCAAATCTAAGATATGTCTTCCATCCACTTCGTAATTATTTAATACAATTTTATATTTCTCTTCTTGTATTAAACTATATCTTTTATCATAAATCAGATAAGATGAATTGTATTTTTCAATAATCTTTTTCTTTTTATTATGACATTTAGAGTGCTCTTCCAAGTTAATAACCTAACAAATTTTATCTTATTTTTTTCTGTCGTAAGGTTTTAATTCAAAAAATTCTATCTTTAAATTATCTTTTTTATAAATATAATAATAATTTTTTTATATAAGGATTAAAAATGTCAAGTAAAAATAATAATCAACAAAGATCAAAAAATCCTCTTAATATTCTTCAGAACGCACAAAACTCAATAATTTTGCTCCGATTAAAGGATGGAACTGAATATAGGGGCTTATTAAAGGAAATTGACGCTTACATGAATATGATATTAGAAAACGCTACTGAACTCCTGGAAGGGCAACCAATTGCAAAATATAATGAAATTTTTATACGTGGTAACAATCTTCTCTTCATAAAACCAGATGCTTCCCAAATCTCATAAATTTAAGAATATATATCTTAAATATATTCTATTTATGTCATTAGATTCTCACTATTATTGAAATTGCTATCAGAATTCGTCTTATAACTCCAAAAATTTTGGTATTATTTCGTCATTTTTAATAATGGCATAAGATGCTGGATTTGGAGAATAATCTCCTCTATAATTAGCTGACGAGAATATTGATAATAATCTATTATTGAAGAACCATCTATATCCCTCAGGAAAACATTCATGAGACCGTATAAGATACTTAAGATTGTTATGTTTCATAAACAGCTCAAAAACATCATTTCCAAAAAATTTAATGCCTGGACCTCTAAAACTATCAGAAAAACCCTGTAATCCCAGCTTAGGATCATTCCACATTATTTGATATATTTCTTGTGCATTTAAAGCAAATAATTCACTAAAATCCTTGCACTTTCGACCTTTTATTTTATTAAGAATTTCAAAATTTTGTGGAATTCCTCCATGTAAGCATAAAACTGTATCATTAATGGAGGCACATATTGGGAGTGCGTTATAAACGTTTATTATTTCATTGAATTTAGTTTGATCATTAAACCGTAACAGAAAATCTTGAAAAAATCCATAATATTGATTCATTTCAAGAGTTTCATGATTTCCTCTTATTATGTAATACTTTAAAGGATAAAGAATCTTTAGAGCAAAAATTATAAGTAAACATTCTAATTGTTTTGATCCACGATCTACAATATCTCCTAAAAAAATTACTAATTTAGGGGGATCCTTATTTATAATTTTGATTAATTCAATTAAAGTTTCTAAGTTTCCATGAATGTCTCCTATTACATAAACTAGATCAGTTTCTTTATTAACATGAAATTCTAGAAGTAGATTTTCTTCCTTAAAAATTTTTATAACTGTTTCTAATATTCTCGAAACATTATCAAATTTTAGTTTAGAGATTTTTTGAGGATTGTTTATTAGATCATATAAAAATGAATTTTCAATCAAATTGAACTTTTATTTAAATGAAATATTTTAATTATTTTAAATTAGTGCTATTAATTTTATTATAGTTTTTGGAATTTCTATAAATAAAGGATTTTAAAATGAACTTTTAATTGCTAAATAATAAAATGCTAACAGAAAAGATATTAAATTTAATTAAGAAACAAATTGAGAGCTTTGAGGATGAAAAACTCCTTGAAAGAAGTAAAAATCGTAATATTGGAGTAATTTATACTCCTAAGCAAATAGTTGATTATATAGTATCTAATATAATCAGAAATTATTTTCTAGAATTCTTTGGTTCTCTTAATATCTTTCAAGCAGATTTCAATTTAGAATATATATTAAATAAATTAGACAGAAATCAGCAAAATAAAGAAAAATTAAGTAAAATGATAAAAAGTATAAGGATCTTAGATCCTTCATGTGGTTCTGGGAGATTTTTAATATCTACTGCGGAAAAATTATATAGTATTTATAAAATAGTGGAAACTGAGTTATCAAATTTCGAAATTAAAAAAGCAATAATTCATAAA
>Ga0209427_10002652_pt1 | contig 21008 bp, 17 predicted proteins | sample DeeMarSWOR136_30_FD_187465 | JGI IMG/M metagenome (GOLD analysis project Ga0209427, IMG submission 187465) | Marine sediment microbial communities from White Oak River estuary, North Carolina - WOR-1-36_30 (SPAdes) (version 2) | ecosystem: Environmental > Aquatic > Marine > Intertidal zone >...
ATCGCATCAACGTCTTCAAGATTGAGGTACCGCCTCTCAGAGACAGGGCGAGTGATATCCCTTTGCTTGCTCAATTTTTCCTTGATAAATATAGTAAAGAAATGAACAAGAAGATTGATGGACTCAGTCCAGAGGCGATGCAGCGGCTTCGGGATTATCTATGGTTCGGTAATGTGCGAGAGCTGCAGAACGTCATTGAGCGGGCAGTTGTCCTCGCCAAGGCCAGGCTCATAACTCCCCAAGATATTGGATTTGAGAAGGTAAAAACACCAGAAATTATGTCTCTAAAAGAGATACGGAGGGAAGCAATCATAGAGGCATTGAATGCATCTCGCTGGAATGTCAAGAAAGCAGCAGAGTTACTCGGCATTGGCAGGAGAACCCTGCATAGATACATCAAAAACTTCAATATTGTGAAGGAAAGTACAATAACAGTGAATCCCAAGAAGTAATAGCCAATACTCTCATCCTCCACAAAAGTCTGTCTATAACTCCTAAATGTGTGCCAAACTGGCGCAATGCCAATCTGATAACCTTACTGTTTTCTGAACATTTACAAATACACCAGAAAGTGTGCCAGAGTGGCACATATATCGATGATGACTTTTAAGTCTCGTTGACCAATATCTCGAAATTTCAAAGTTAGCATACCTGGCACGGAATTTGCTTATTAATTATGATGGTGATGAAGATGAAGCGAGCGAAAATAAACTTAAACCTCAGAATCCTGAAAATGGAGGATGGCGTATGCAGATAATGCTTGTTACTTTAACAGTCATGCAGTTAAGTGCGGCATTTCTTGCACTTCTCTATATCAGGAAGAGTCCCCGTTTTACATGGTCATTCATCGGACTCGCACTGCTACCTATTGGGGTGAAAGAACTTGTGACCTTGGTCACCATATCGCTCCCTCCTTCATTATTATATGGAATTACTGCCGGTCTCGTTATTTCTGGCGGGATCCTCATCATTCACAGAATATTTAAGCAATTTAAGCAAAATATAACACATTTGAAATCACTGTGCGATATTGACCGCGCCATGCTGTCGAGTCTCAGTCACAAGGGCGTGATGAATGCCATTATAGATAAACTGAACACAACACTCAACACAGACGCTGCAGCCGTCCTCACCATCACTAATGATGGGAAAGGATATGGCTTCAGTACCGTGGTATCATATAATATCAGCAAGAGATTACAGGATTTCATTCAGACAAGCAGCAACGGTTTTTTCTCTTCGGTCATCGAGAATCGCAAGCCTCTCCTGATCTCAAGGATTGACGATGATGAAGACGAGAATTTCCTGATGACACTAAAGGACGAAGGCTTTGTTTCTTATATGGCATCGCCGATTATTATAAAAAGGAGTCTGCCAATTGGTGTATTGACTCTCTATTCAAGAAAGCCAAGACAATATACCAAAGGAGAAATTGAATTCATCAATGCTATCTGCGATCAAATAGCAATAGTCATAGACCGGACGCACCTTCTCGGCAGAATTCAGGAATTGAGTTTTGAATCGGTGCGCGCGCTGGCTGAGGCAATCGAGTTGAGGGACCCCTACACAAGGGGGCACTCAATCCAGGTTGCAGATTTGGCAGTCGTGCTCGCCAAGGCAATGGGATTACCTGAAAAGGAAATCCCACTTATCGAATTCGCCGGGCTGCTCCATGACATCGGCAAGATTGCAATCCCTGAAACGATTCTCAAGAAGAAAGATAAGCTAACGAAAGACGAATGGAAGACAATCAAGAAACACCCAACACATAGTGCCAAGATAATAGAACCTGTCCTTAACCTGAAACCGATACAAGATTGGATACTCCATCATCATGAGCGATGGGACGGTGATGGATATCCGGCTGGCCAGAGAGAGAAAAATATTCCTATCGAGTCCAGGATACTCGCTGTCTGCGATACCTACTCGGCAATGCTCGAGGACAGACCGTACCGTAAGGGATTGAAACTTGACGAGATACGGAGAGAGATGAGGCGGGTTGCAGGTACACAACTCGACCCTGCAGCAGTTAGCACTTTTTTAAATCTCGACCTTGAGGACCTGAACAAAAAGACCTCAGAGAAGTCAAGGCATCAAGCATGGCTGCCGGCAAATAACGGTGATAAGAATTCAAGAATTTCTGTACACTATTCAACCCTTAGCAACGCTCCTCCTCTGAATCCCACTGAAGCGTAGTATGTAGTGCAACGCTACATACTACGCTTCAAACCACAAATTAGACTTAAGAGTAACACAAGTCTGTTGATTCTACTTGACAAACGAACTATTCTAGTCATAATGTAATGTAGGTGTAGTACGAGGCTTGGGGATTTAAGTCTCGACAATGGTTTGAGAATAGAGGAGGTTCATAGTGAAGGTGTTGCATCTCTACGAAATCAGAACACTCGATGGCTCCCGCTATCGAGGCGAGATTGCCTATAGAGATGACCAGAAGATAATACTCAGAATGAGACAGAGGTCTCCTGAACAGAAGCTGCGCATACTCAACAGCGGAATCAGCTCGATCAGAGACATCGGCTGGCAAAAGGCATATGCATTGAGAACATGAAGTCAAATTTTTTAGGATTTTGTTATAAAGAGATTATCTGAGAGGAGCGTAAGATGAAGAAACTTACTATCTGTTTCATCATAATGCTCATGCTTGGCGGTATATTTGGCCTTGCTCTGCAGAACATTGTACCTGATGCTCCTGTGAGTGGTGTGGCGTATGCGGACCCTTATCCGTTCAGTGCTCCGCATGATCCACCGCTTCAGCCACCATTAGGTTTAACTGGTTTCGGACCTAAATAGGGGAGTATCACAAATGAAGGTTCTGCATCTGTATGAGGTCAGAATGCGCGATGGTGCTCGTTATCGCGGTGAGATTGCACACAGGGATGCCGTAAAGATCGTACTCAGGCAGAGATTCCCTGAGCAGAAGGTGCGCATCTACAATTCCGGCATCAGTACAATCCGAGACATGGGCTGGCAAAAGGCATACGCCTTGAGATAAAGATTTCTAGACTGACCTCAAATTTATACGGTTGTGTTACTGAGACTTAAATCTTTAGAAACGCAAACAATCCAGCTTTTTAATCGCGCAGCACAATAATCTAACCCTTTCAAAAATTGAAACCTACTTAGATGAGTTTTGAAGAAAGAGCATTAAACACTGCCGCACTTCCTCGATAAGTTCCTCTACGAGGCGAACAGCGGGTACGCGCCTTGAGATTGCTTCGACTCTTTGTAAGAGACTCGCAATGGCAGGGCGAAATTTGATTCCCCTCTCGAAAAATTCTTCTACCAGACTTGCAACGAAACTGGGTCGTTCCTCGTAACGACCGCGGCCGGAACTTCTCAACATCCCAAAACCTTCTGTAAGGAGGGCAGTTTCCGGCAAGGACACAATGATTGAATAAGGAACGCCGAGCGCAGACACCACTGTGTCTTGCTATTCTATTATTCCATTATTCTAATATTCTAAAACTATCGAACAATTGATGCCCTGGTGTAAAAAATATATCAGTACTCATATCCTTATTCTAAAACACTCTTTGCCCAGGCACACTTTCAGTGAGCGTAAGCGGATGGTGCATTAACAATATTTAGTGTTGACATAATTAGATATATCTATATAATTTCAATAAATTTACATCCAATCTACTATATTCTAGAAAATGAGGACGAAATGAATAAGAAACTACTCCTCTCTTTGCGCTTTGTGCTTATCTTTGCGACAGTCCTCGTGATGACATATTCGAAACGAGGATTGTATGTCTTTGCACCAGGATATACCATTGCCCTCATCTATCTTGTCTCAAATTTCGTTCTCTATTTCTTGTCCGAAGATGTTCTCTCCAAACCGCTCGTCTCTTTTTCCATCTTCCTCTTTGATATCGTCACCATTTCGCTCGGCATCTATGTTACCCAAGGCGTCGAGACTGATTTCTATCTCATCTACTTTCTTGTCATATTTGTCGCCTCTATCGGTCAGGGAATCGGTGGCAGTATACCCATTGCCATAGTGGCGAGCATTATCTATGGCTGGATGATTTACAGAGCCAATCCTGGCATCTCGTTATTGGACTCCAAATTCCTCATCAGGATTCCGTTTCTTTTTATCATTTCACTGGTAAGCAGTTACTGGTCCCATTCAGCGCGTCGCGAACTAAAGAAGAAAAAAGAACTCGAAGAATTTACCCGACAACTAGAGACAGAAGTGGCCCGCGTCTCCGCCAAAGAAACGGAGCTACGTGAGTATAGTGAAAAGGTGATAAATAGTGTCACCAGTGGTGTCATCGCAGTAAGAAACGACGGTACGATTACCACCCTCAATCCTGAAGCCGAAAGGATATTGGAGCTGCAGAGAGAAGAAGCAATCGGGCAGAACATTAAAGGAGTCGACCGGCTCAGTGCGTTGTGGCAAAAGATGGAACACTCAATGAACTCCGGGACACTCATATTAAGAGAAGAGGTGTCCATACTGAATAAAGAAGACGAATCAATACCCGTTGGAGCATCCATCTCGCCGATCACCGAAACAAAGGAGAATCTGTCAGGGTGTGTGGCGATTTTCAGAGACCTTTCAGAGATAAGGGCACTCGAGGAAAAATTGAAACAGGCAGAGAGACTTTCATACTTGGGCAAAATGGCAAGCTGGATAGCTCACGAGATTCGGAATCCCTTAACCGCGATTGGTGGTTTTGCTCAACTTCTTGAAACTGCTGATGACAAGGAGAAGGTAAAACTGTTCAGTTCAGAAATCAGCAAAGGAACACAAAGGATAAATAACATTATTGATGACATCCTGGCGTTTGCGAGGACAAAGAGAAACGTGGCATACACTGACATCAATCTCAGAAGCTTAATAGAGTCTATTACGAGCAGTCTCTCAAATATGAACGTTTTAATAAGTGGTGATAAACCTCCAACAATAAAAGGCGAAATAGATTCTATGAGAAGGCTCTTCATCAATTTGATAAATAATAGTATTGAGGCAATGGAAGAGAATGGTAGGTTAGAGATCAACTTCTCTCAAGAAAACGATTACTACGTTACCGAAATCATCGATAATGGTAGAGGAATATCAAAACAAGACATAAAAAAACTCTTCACACCATTTTACACAACAAAACAGAGAGGGACCGGCCTTGGTCTGTCAATCGTGAAGAAGACCGTTGATGAACACCATGGGAAGATCGAGATAGAAAGTAAAAAAGGAACAGGCACTCGTGTTCGCGTCTACTTACCGAAAGAGCCGAAGGTGGATAATACTGCTACATAAAGTGCATCATCAAGGAGAAGCGATGAAAAAAAGGGTGCTCGTGTGTGATGACGAAGAATCAATAAGACTGTTACTCCACGAGACACTCAAAGAAAACTATGACGTGACCGAAGCGGCAGATGGCCGAGAGGCACTAAGATTGGCAAGGAGCGAACCCTTTGATCTCATTATCATTGACATAAAGATGCCTGGCAAACATGGCATCGAAGCGATTGAACAGATACGGGAAAGTAATAAGAACGTACCAATAATAATATGCTCCGCCTATCGACTACTGGAAGATGATAATGCACTCAAGACTGCAGATGTTGCCGCATTCATCACAAAACCCCTCGATATTAAAACACTGAAGAAAAAAGTATCAGAATTAATGGAATAAGCATTAACGTCGACAAAAATGTGGGTCTAAACCTCTACAATCTTTTCCCCTCTCTCTTTGTCTAAAAAGACTAACAAACACTTCGCGCTCTTTCCTGGATAAATTTTTTCCATGCCCCTTTTATAAACGCGCATCTGATGGGCATATTCGGGTTTCTTCTCTCCAGTCTTATAGTCAATAATCGTCATCCTGTCTGGTTCAATTATCAACCGATCAATATGACCAGACACATCCTTTTTTTCTTCCTCAAAATATATCGGTAATTCATTTTTACATCGTATATCTCGATTGTCCTTGAAGAAGAGAAATCTTAGATCGGGATCGGTCAGTGTCTCGATCAAAAGTGCCCTCACCTGCGTTTCAATCTCTTGTGACTCCTCTGGTGTACGCACATACAGATTCTTGATGAATACTACAACATCATCAACAAATTTTTCAATCTCAACATCATCAAGCCACTCGACTTTACTCAATGCATGGTGCATCATTGTGCCAAATTCGATACTCCGCCGTCTTGAGGCGTCAATAATCTCAATCCCCCGTTCTGTCGGTGAATACAGTGTACGTTCTTCTTTAATAACAAGGGGTTCTTCAGAAATGGAGCCGTATGGCTTCTCCTCTCCTTTCGGTTGCGGTCGTTCTTTCTTAATTACCTCACCGAGTGAATACGTTGTGCTCCCCAATTTCTCAGAGATTTGATCAAACCAGAATCCTAGTCCCCTTTTCAGATGATTAAATCCTAAGACGTAGATGCCATTTTTTGCACGGGTGAGGGCAACATACAAGAGGTTCAACTCATCATTCTTGAGGCGCTCCTCTTCTGCCTCTTTCAACGTCTGAAAATACTTCCCATAGGCACGCCAATAGATCTTCTCCGGCTTCGCGCCATTGTCCATATAGGAAAAGAGCAACTGCCTATTCTCGTACGACTGTACCTTCCAGTTTGTCTCAGGAATGATGACGACCTCAAACTCCAATCCCTTTGCCTTATGGACGGTGAGTATCTTCACACCCTCAGGATGGATCTCTTTTATCTCAATCGATACACCAGCTCTTTCAACCCAATCAATAAACGAACTGAGAGAACCAAATCCCTGTCCAGTATAATCCAATGCTACATCGAGTAGTGTCGCAAGTGAGTATGATATCTTCAGACGCAATTCCATATAGATCCTGTAGATGAGTTCATATGGATTGAGGAAGTGAACGAGTGGGAGCAGGCTGGACAGCTTTCTCGTTACAGGCCACCCTGGATGGCTGTCTCTGAGGGTTAAATAGAGTGATTTTTTGGTTGAACGAAGACGCCGTAGTGTCTCCTCTTTTATCTTGAATATGGGCGCCAACAATACATGCATGAGCGCAAAATCGTTCTCTGGATTATCGAGAAATCTAAGGAGATTGAGAATGAACCTGACGTCATCGTCACTCAGGATATCGGCTCTCGACCTACTTACACAGGGTATCTTTCTCTTTGTGAACTCTTGAGCAACTCCAGCACCAAAATTATTGGTACGAACCAACACGGCGATATCTGAATACTCATAACCATGTTCGCCGTGGAGTTCCTCAATGAGTTCAGAAGTTCTCTCCATAACCTTCTGATCACCTTCTTCCTTCTGGGCAAAATCTCCACACTCTTCAACCCTTATCCACCCGCCAGTATTACCCGGTTTCGCCTTGTCCTTCTTATCGAGTACCCTATTCACGAATCTGACAATCTCTTCTTTACTCCGATAGTTCACGATCAATTCATCCCTCTTGATCTTTCCGGGATATCTCTTGATGAGCGTGTAGAACAACTCAGGTGTACCACCACGCCACCGAAATATTGCCTGTTTTGGGTCGCCCACATAAAAGATACTCTTCTCTCTGGGCTCAACCGAAGTTATCTCTGAAATGAGTGGCTCCATAACCTCGAGTTGACGATGACTTGTATCCTGAAATTCATCAATCATGAGATGCCTCAGTTCGGCACCTACTTTGAAATAGAGATACTCTGGTTCAGGATTATTCCTAAATGCCTCGAGGGTATATACCTCAATATCATCAAAGCTTATGAGATTTCTCTCCTGTTTCTCTCTCTGAAACAGCCTATGGATGTCTACTATGGGCTTGAGGTGAATGAGAATCTGATAGTCAGAGAGGAGTCTGAGGTATTCTTCAGTACAATTATTTAACCTGGTCACGATGTCGGAGAGTTGAGCTGATCTCTTACCTAGAGAATTCCTGAACTTCTGAATATACGATTTCTGGTCAATATCGCGCCTCAGGAGAGACTCAGTGTATGCAGATTTGCTCAGCATTTTGAAATCCTTGGTCTGAATATACTGCTCAATGATATTACACAGCCTCAGCACATGGTTGTTCATCTGGTCGCTCTGCGATTTGTCGCCACAGATGAACTCCTTAAATTCCCCTAGTAGTTTTGTGAATCTCTTTTCTTCTTGAGCAATGCTCGACCGAATTGCCCTTTCTCTACTCATGAGCTCTTTCAGGTATGGGAGCCAGGGAGTAATACACGCGTAGACATCATTGATACTCGCCTTGATCCTCTTCTCCTGCTGCTCGGCTAATTCATTGAGTGTAGTAAGGACATCTGGTTTCCGGGCAATACTCTCAAAATACCTGTCGAGCACAGACTCATAGATGAGTGCCTCCTGGGTCTCGTCGATAATTTCATAGCCTGGAAGAATGCCTGCGGCAAAGGGAATACTCGAGAGGAATGAGGCAAAGAGACTATGGAATGTCCCCACGTTCAGCTCAGACAGATTATTAAGGAGATACCTCTTCTTCTGTTGGGCATGCTCTTTGATGTCAGGGAATAACTGAGAAAACTGCTCTATGATACCCTTTTCAGATTCCTCCTCTGTCTTACCAGCCTTGAGTATATCGAGATACCTCATGATTCTGGTTTTCATCTCAAATGCCGCCTCATTGGTAAAAGTAATACCATACAGTGAATCCAAAGGATATTCTATTTTGTGTAGGAAGAGAAAGAGAAAACGCTCGGTCAGGGCGCGGGTCTTGCCTGCGCCAGCCGATGATATCAAGGCAATGTTTTCTATCTTCTTAGACATTCTTCACACCACATAAATGGGTATATGCACAATACCCGCAATTGTCTTGATTCGCCGTCTGATGAAAACTCACCTCTCGGTCGAGAATCTCTTTTATCGTCGCTAAGAGCATCTCCTTGAAATCGTCAAGATACCCAACAACGTCATCTTCTTGAGCAATTGAAATGAATGTGGTATCTTTGGATACCTCATAATATGCTAACCCGCCGATATTTGAAAACTGTCCATCTGACATAATGAGACCGTATAAGGGCAGCTGAAATTCTGTAAACTCATCACCAATATGATATTTTTTTCTTGGAGGTGCCTTTGATTTATAATCAATAATGTAGTATTTACCATCATTGACATCGATTCGGTCAGGATAACCAAACAATTTTATTTTCATATCATTAACCATTATATCCTGCATAATCTGCTTTTCTATTTTATCTGTGACAATTCTGAAACCTTCCCCAAATCTCTCAATGTCTGAGCGAAGAAACTTCTCCATTCTCCTTTTATACATCTCTAAATCCAAAAAGCTCACCTGTTTAGGTATATGTGCGAGTTCATTTTTCAAGGCAGTGTGTAATCTCCTGTGCAGCTGCGACTTTGCTTTCTCAAATTCCTTTTCTGTGATGCCTCTCGGAAAATCATATTTATAAAAATTTTTGAGCGCATTATGAATCGTACTACCCCATTCAGCGGGTCCTGCCTCTTCGATGATCTCTTTTGGCTCCTGAATACCGAGGAGATACTTGAGATAAAATCGGTATGGACATTCTCTATAGTCCTTCAAATGTGTGGGACTCAATCCTCTGCTCGAGAGCTGGTTCCGCAAGCCCAAGAGGAGATCATGATCCTTTTTTACCTTCCTCTGTGCAATCTCGATTGCCGCGCTGTTGAGAGGAATCTTCGCCTCGTCTATAACAAAACCGGCATCAAGAAGAAAATCAATAAAGCGTGAACGAATATCTCTTTTTTCCTCCTCAACATATGAGAGGTAAACCTCCTTCTTACCACTCTTTAACTCTGTGAAATAATAAGAGTAGAGATTCTCGCGCTCCTTGTCATAGGGTAGTCCAATCTCTTTTCGCACCGCTTGATTGATAAATAAATCTTTTTCGCTACGTCTGGGGAAAATACCTTCATTCATTGATGGTATAATAATACAGTCGAAATCAAGGTTGCGTGCCTCGAGCAGGCCAATCACCTGTATGCCCTTCATCGGGTCACCACGATGCGTAAATGTCCCGTCCCTGAGAACGTTGAGCATGAATTCGAGCATCTGAGTCCCCGTCTCAAGCTGTTCTCCTTGAATGCGCAATTTTGCGAGTTTCGCAAGATGCTCTAAAAATTCCATAACATCTGGAGTATTTTTCTTAATGAACTCTTGGTTATAATAGAGAAGACTGTTGAGCAAATTAATGAGAGTATCGATATAGCGTTCAAAAGGTAATTGTGATTGAACAACATCGATACAGTTTTGTATCAACTTCACGAGCGGCATGAGATCTCCATCACTATGCTTTTCAGAATCAAAATAATTAAACTGATTCTTAACCATTGCTCTCTCGAGACAATAAATAAGAGGACGCAGTGGTTTATCATCGACTATCGCATTTTTAAAGAGTGGATGTTTTATAAAAGAAAAGAATTCTTTATAGTGATAGTTATTATTGATAACATCCTTCAACTCCATCAAGAAGGAATAAAGAATGGATTGTGTCAATGGCAATCCTGCAGATATATTGTATTCAAGGCCTGATGCCTTGAGTGTCTCGGTAACAGCATAAAGTGTGTTTTTGTCAACAAGGATGATCGCAATACGATGTGGTCTATAGCGTGTTTTTATCTTTTTCAAGAGACCTTTCAGAAAAAAGGTCTGCTGGGATACAGTCTCTGTTCGTTTAATATGGAAGACCGACGGCTCGGGTAATCGGCCACCGATTATTTCTATGGATTCAGCATTCTCTACATCAATGGCATTAAGGAGTCTGGCGTGCGCATAAAAGGGATTATCAGTGTTTATCGGCTTCATTAAATCTCTCCGGCTGGAATGGATGATAAGTTCAGCATGCAGGTTGGCCAAGATTTCTTTGATTAATCTGTTCTCTATTGCTGTCGTGGCAGCAATGCCAGCAATGACAACATGTGTATATTTCTTGAGGATTCCAGCATGGAATCCACCATAGATTGCCTCATACTTATCGATCTCGTCGTGGTATCCCAATTCTGCACAGTTCTTTTTGTATGCCTCATAGATTCTTCTAAAAATGACCAATTCATTGTTGACATATTTTTCAGGATAGTGACCTGCCAGAATGTGCTCCTCAATTGTTCCAAATGTCACCCGCTCTTTTGATAATTCATCAAAAAAATTGAGAAGACGTTTACCTACAGAAATAAACCGCAAAAATGGTAAGTCCTTCCAGAATTCAACCTTCAATGAATTCACAACCTTCTTCAAGATAAAACTTCGCTCAATAGTATTGAGCATCAGAGCCTTCTTCCCATCGATGGATTCATAAATGATCTCCATCAATTCATTGATCGTCTTCATCGTCGGTGGAATAATACCGTGTGCCTGAGAGATTTCGAGCATATACCGTCGAAAGTACAACTTGTTACGCTGACTCGGAAAGATAACGAGTATCTCAGAAAGGTCTGGGAAATCAGCACGCTGTTTATCACAGATATATTGTGCGAGGGTGCGTAAAAATGGTTGTTCAACAGGAATTATCTTTACTTTATCTCCTAACAGAGGCATGGTACCATATTATAAATAACCTCTCTGAAAAGTCAAATCCTATCCACTGTCCTTGCGCGAGACCTGCGGTATTGACACATTTTAAAAACTGATTATACTCGGAAGCATGTTAGGCACCCACATCATTGTGACGTTTGTGGTGCTCACGTCTTTTCTTTCTATCATTCTATTTTCCTGCCACTTCAATAGACAACGAAGAATTGAAAAGCTCGCTAAAAGCTATGACAGAAATTTTGGAGAGTTTATCCAGATGGTCACAAAGACCCTCAATGCAAAAGACCCTTATACTGCAGACCATTCTGTGCGCGTAATGGAGTACTCTGTACAGATTGCAAATACGCTTAGTCTACGAGAGTCTGAAATCGAGTTATTAAAGCAGGCATGTCTGCTCCATGACATAGGAAAGATAAGTATTCCTGACGGTATACTGAATAAAAAGGATATCCTCACTGATAAAGAACGAGAACATATACTGAGACATCCTGAAGTGGGCAGACAAATACTCAGTACCGTGAGTGAATTTCGGGAAATACTCGACATCATCTATGCCCATCATGAGCGGGTTGATGGCAAGGGTTATCCAGATGGCAGAACAAGGGATGAGATTCCATTATTAGCAAGAATTCTTGCCGTCGCCGATACCTATGATGCAATGTTGCCAGAAAGGCCGTATCGTAGGGCAAAGACCAAGGATGAGGCAATACAAGAATTACATAACGTCAGGGGCACTCAATTAGATGAAGAGATCGTGGACAAATTCATTGAGGCCCTCAGAGTATAGAAACCCTCGTTTATTCTCCTGTTTCTAAAACATAGGTAAATCACGACGGCTCGAGTCCTTTCGCTTGTTAACTCTTAATAAATTCAATTCTTGGGGGCTATTAACTTTTTTGGTAAAAGAGGTGTCTAAACATGTGAGAGGACAGATACTTGAAGGAGGAGAGTCATCTCAGATAGTTAAGCTACCTCCTCATTTCGCCTCCTTTTCCTCTCCTCCTTCAAATACAGGCTGAATGTTGGGAAATATCAGTGTCTAAAGGGGGTTTGATTCTTCTCTTCCTCTTTTTTCTTTTCTTCGAGTCGCTTTTTGATCAGCATCTCTCTTGACTTTTTGTCTCTCCTCTGCATGAGCAGACTGATTATCCATATTAAGAAAACTACACCTATTGCAACAAGAAGTATTTTCATAGACTCTCCTCCACTCTGTTGAGCTAACTATGCCGGTAAGTTTATTGATATTTGCTTCAGTGTCAAGCGCTTGGTTTTAGTTTAGTCAATAATGTCCAGACGTTCGGCAAGAGATAGCGCTTACCCGTCTAAAGAAAAGTCTTGACATTTCAGAAATTTTTGCTATAATTTATTAGACTTAAGTCTAAAGGAACCTGGAATGCATAACGAGGTGCTGCCATGAAAGATACAAATGCATCAAAAGGCCATTCTGCAAAAGAACTCAATAATATTGATACCGAGCTTAGCGTACTAGAAGAGGCACTCTCTGAGCGTAAAAAGACAGAAGAAGAACTCCGGGAGCTGCGGGAGAGTAAAGAGCGATACCGCATCCTAACTGAACAGGCACTGGTTGGGGTATACATCTACAGCGAATCTGATAAGCGGTATCTCTTTGTAAATAGAGCATTCATGGAGATTACGGGCTATTCACGCGATGAACTCATGACCATGAATCCGAATGAAGATATGGTCTTACCCCAAGACCGTTGGATACTCGAAAAACGAGGAGAGGCACACCAACTTGGTGAGAATATCCCTATTGAGTATACGCTTCGGATTAAACGTAAGAATGGAGAAATTGCTTATGTTATGACTCGGGTGCACCCTATTATCTATGGCAATAGAGAGGCCTATCTTGGACACAGTATAGATATCACCAAGCGCAAACGGGCAGAAGAGATACAGAGACTTCAGTACCATATTGCAAACGCAGTACTCACGACTAAGGATTTTAATGCTCTCTACACGTTAATTCACAAAGAACTGGGCAACGTGATGGACGTGAGTAACTTCGCCATTGCACTCTATGATAAGGAAACTGACAGAGTCTCGCTCCCGTATTATGTCGATGAGAAGGATGAATTAGGCACCTTCCCTGCCCGAAAGACACTCACTGCCTATGTCATAAGAAATGCCAAGCCGCTCCTTGCTACATGGAAAGAGGTTCAGAAAATGGTTCGGGCTGCTAAGGTAGAGATGGTCGGAACACCTTCAAGGGTCTGGCTTGGTGTACCTCTAATGATAAGAGGTGAGGTGATCGGTGCAATCGTTGTTCAGAACTACGTCGATGAGAAGGCACTCGGCGACAGAGAACTTGAGATCTTGAAATTTGTATCGAGTCAGATAGGTCTTTCTATCGAACGAAGGAGAACCGAAGAGGCACTCCGGGAGAGCCTCCAAAGAAACGAGGCAATGCTACAGGCTGTGCCAGACATGATGTTTATCCTCTCGAGAGATGGAACCTTTGTTGATTTCAAAGCAGAACGTGATGAGGAGTTGCTTGTACCACGCAGCGAAATTGTTGGTAAGAACATCCGCGAGAGCGGTTTTCCTGAGGATTATGTTTCACTAATCGTAGACCGCGTGAAAAAGGCGTTAGACACCATGACAACCCAGGCTTTAGAATATGAAGCGAAAACTCCAAAAGGACCCAGCTCCTATGAAGCCCGCATCGTGCCGTTAAATAAGAATGAGGTTGTCGCTGTCGTCCGTGACATCACACCCCGAAAGCGTGTAGAAGGAGAGTTAAAACTGAGTCTGAAACGGTTGCATGAGACTATCGAGAGTACGCTTCGGGCAATGGCACAGATCCTCGAGACGAGGGACCCCTACACTGCTGGCCATCAACAGAGGGTCGCAACGCTCACTCTGGCAATAGGCAAGGAGATGAATCTGTCTCAGGATCAGGTAGAGGGGCTCCACATCGCAGCATTAATTCACGATATTGGGAAGATCTATGTACCTGCTGAGATTCTCAGTAGACCAACAATGCTAACTGAATCTGAATTCGCCCTGCTCAAGACCCACCCCGAGGTTGGCTATAAGATCCTTAGGAACATAGAATTCAAATGGCCAATCGCCGAAATTATTCTCCAGCATCATGAGCGACTCGATGGCTCTGGATATCCTCGGGGGCTCAAGAACGGAGATATTATGCTTGAGGCACGGATCCTCGCCGTTGCAGATGTGGTCGAGGCTATGCAATCACACCGTCCATATCGACCTACCCGTGGGTTGAAGACCACCTTGGAAGAGATATCACAGAACAAGGGCATTCTCTATGATTCTGATGTTGTCGATGCATGTCTGCGACTCTTTAATGAAAAAGGATTCAAATTTGAGGTGTGATTAAGAAATAAAGGTCGCATCTTCACATAGAACGGACATCTAAGAATCCCACATAACAAGATACCTCAATGCACATAAATATGACGCACCTCTTCTGCTTGTGAGGTATAACAAAACCCTTGATAATATCAAAAATTACCCTATAATGACCAAGAGGTAACGTATGAAGTCTATTACACACAATTCAAGAATCATTTTCAGCATTCTTTTTTTCGCGGTTACGATAATCCTTTCCTGTGGTGATGATTCCAAGGAACAGACTGAAGAACTAAAACTCGAAGGAACCGATGCCATGGCCTATTATGGCCGTGGTTTGAGATATCAGCAGGAAGGTAAGTATGATTTGGCAATAAAAGATTATGACAAGGCAATTGAACTTCAGCCAGATTTTGCAGAGGCATATAATAATCGCGGTTCAGCTTATGACGTAAAGGGTCACTACAACCTGGCGATTATGGATTATACGAAGGCAATAGAGCTAAAACCAAATGTTGCCAACCATTATTACAATCGCGGCTTGACGCATGGCCATAAAGGTTTGTTTGATTCAGCAATAGAAGATTATACGAAGGCAATAGAATTGAGTGACGATTATGTAAATGCCTATATTAATCGGGGATTAGCCTATACTTATCTGGACCAATATGATCGAGCAATAAAAGATTTCACAAAAGCGATTGACCTCAAACCGAATGATGCCGATGTTCATTTCAAACGAGGTGCCTCTTATAGCTGTACCGGTCAGATTGGATTGGCACTAAAGGATTACACCAAGGCAATAGACCTCAAACCTAATTTTGTAGAGGCATACTACAATCGTGGTACGGCATATCTCACTCAAGGTGAGTATGATTTGGCAGAAAAGGATTTTACAAAGGCAATTGAAATAAATCCCGGTGATGCAGCTGCTTATTGCGGCCGCGGACTCGTCTATCGAAATCAGCAGAAGTACGAATCAGCAATACAGGATTACACAAAGGCGATAGAACTCAACCCCAAATTTGCCTTGGCATTTAATTACAGGGGGGATGCATATTATAAAACAGGGCAGGAGGATCTCGCAAAGCTCGATTGGGGAACAGCATATGCGCTCAACCATGATTTCCCAACAGCACCCATCGCTCGAGATCTCTTAGGGTTGCCTGAAAAAGAGTAGCTAGTGAAGTTCACCCGCCCCTCGGAGAGGGGCGGGGTTGGATATCACATCACCGCTTGTCAAGTGGATATTCAAGCCCCTGTCAATGTTTGAAGTGAAAAGTAGGGATTATTTTGTGGTATATTAAAACAATTTCAAATTTTCGCGAGGGTCGATATTCTTCACTGGTTTAATACAGTCTGGACCATTATATTTTGTCGAGTTAACTATCTTTGATACCTCATACACTGTCATTTCACTAGCATCGTACGGTTTGAGCAGGGGCATAAGCTCCCCGGGCTCTTGAATGGTCTTGTCTAACCACACTTCTCTGCTATTAGGTTCAAGAATGGCGGGCATCCGATTGTGTAGTTGTCCGAGCAAATCGTTCGGTTTTGTTGTAATAATGGTACATGAGGTTATTATCTTGCCTTCCTTTGATTTCCATGTATCATATAACCCAGCAAACCCCATAGGCCTGCCAGAACGGAGATTTATGTAAAAGGGTGTTTTACTCCTCCTCACTATGTCTTGCTTCCATTCGTAAAATCCATTTGCGGGTATTATACACCGCTGTGTCTTAAGAGGTCTGGAAAAAGTTGGCTTTTGCGCCAACGTTTCTGCTCGTGCGTTAATCATCCTATAGCCAATATTTTCTTCTTTTGCCCAGTGAGGAATCAAGCCCCAGCGTAATGTTGTTAGACTTTTATTAGTGTCTTTTTTTAAAATACCCGCAATATTTTGACCAGGTGCAATGTTATAGCTGGGTTCCTGAACCCAATCTACATCATACACCTCGAATTCATCGGTTATCTCTGCAATGGAGAGGAATAGAGTAAATCGACCACACATAACTCAACAATTTTATGTATAAAAGTCGAAGTGTCAATATAGATACATTAAGATAGTCTTTAGACTTTTTGCAGACACAACATCAGGCTCTACCTAACCTTTTGCTGTGCAAATGATTATCCCGAATTTATTTTTTATATATTAGTAATAGGTAATTCGAAGATTCCGTTTCACGGTGCAGTGATAACTCAAATTGATTATCCCGATTTCTCCTTATTAGATACATACCGTAGGAAAGCGGCTAGGCATTCGAGCAGAAAGGGACGAGATCACTTATTTCATACCGACTTGAATCTATTCCACAACGCGGGGCTCCCGTGATTCCTTAATTGCCCTCAGGGCTCTGTCTCTGGACATCTTTTCTCCTAACCATGCTCCTGTTGCGGTACTAAGAGCCCAACCCGAAAAAAAAGCAACATCACCGAAACCTGCACCAGCATCTGAATGTTCACCAATAAGTTCGGCTAAAGCCAAAAATACCAAAGAACCCCCAAGGCAACCTGTGGCACCACCAATCAACATTCCAGAGCCAGGCTTCCTTATATGGTTTAACTCGTGCTGTGTTATAGGCTGCCCCAGATTGTCATAATCAACTATTTTCCACTTTTCCTCGAATTCTCTCTTTGAATTTAGTATCTCTTCGTACCTGTTGATGTAATCTCGTAATATCATAACAGCAAGAGAATCCCTGTTCACTGCTACAAGTGACTTATTTTCTGTTATAATCCTTACTTCATAGCCGCCATCAGCAATACTATAGAACACAGCCGTTTTAAAACCATCTATCTCTGGAAATAGAGTATATTTTCCCCGCTCTTCAGGTTCAATAGCTTCACCCACGCGTACACTTATCACGATCGGCCTGGTCGTCTCATAATGGCGATAATGGACTAGATTATGTGCGCAGTTTGATAGCAAGACTACTACTACAATATATGCTACCATCTTTTTCATCTCTCCTCCTCTCTATAGTGTTATGTGATGTTTACAAAATTCTGCCTAACCTTCTGCCGCAACCATCATTGCTGCGTCGATTATAGTGATATTACTACTTTATTTTAATCACCTTCTGTACCATCTTTCCATCTATTTCAACGAAGTAGATGCCTGGTCTAATCTTGCCAGGTTCTACTACTCTTCCGGTGATGTCAAAGACTCTACATTGCTTGCCTTCAGGTAGTAGTAGAGGACCACTAATTATAGTTACACCAAAGTTGCCACTATTAACGTATTTACTTTCTTTATCTTCAATTCCAGGTCCGGGTAATATTCTCAGAAGCCAAATATCAAAGCCACCTGCACCAAATGAATGAGTCTCTCCAACGATTATATAACCACTGTCCGAGGTCTGTTGAACTAAATAACCATAGTCATCCTCTGTCCCACCATATGTCTTTGTCCACAAGGTATCGGAAGCTTGAGCAAACGAAATTGTAATAATGATTAATACACTCGGAAGAAAACCTATTATTTTCTTCACTCTTCCTCCTTCCGCATGCTGCGGCACTGCATAATTATCTACAGAAAACACAGAAATATATACATATTACATCAAATTATAGGAGCATATAATGGAATGTCAAGCATCCGTAATTATACTTAAACGTAAGCCCTCAGTTACCACGTTCTTACGGGTCCATTTCGAGCAGAAAAGAAAAAACTCGCCCTTCAGAGAAGGGCGAGGTCTTTTCCTCTGTGTAGCAACTCTAATTTCTATCTAACCTTTTGCTTCGCAATCGATTACGGTGATGACACATACAGATTACAGCGATAAGAAAGTCACCTTATTTTTATCACCTTTTGTCGCAACCATTATGGTTACGTCGATGACAGCGATAAGAAAAGATTAGAGTGATGATTTATCTAACTTTAATTACCTTCTGAGCGATTCTTTCATCAATCTGTATAAAGTAGATGCCGCGTGTGACTTTGCTTGGTTCGATCACTCTCCCTGTGATGTCAAAGACTCTACACTTTCTGCCTTCTGGCAGCAGCAATGGCCCGCTGATGATGGTAGCACCTAACCGCTCGCTGTTGACGGAAGTACCCTTATCCTCTTCAACACCAACATATCCGATATCAATCTTGTATACAATACCAGTCGTCCAGCCACAAGTCCATAAGTATGTACCGTCAAAGGCAAGATCCTGGACTATTGGATCAGGAGCAGGGATGGTAGTAATTACCGTACCCGTTGTATGGTCTAGCTTATAAATGATACCAGTACCTTGATCTGAATTCCATAGACAATTGTCGTGCCAATCCCATGTAAGTCCTGTGGAGCCCTGACCCTGAGCAGGGAATTGTCCCCAGATATCGCCGGTAGCTGGATCGAGCTCCCAGATTATGTTGTCAAACCAATTAGTATTCCAGATGGTATCATTCATCCATGCAAGTCCTTCGCAGGATGCGAGACTGCCAGGGCCTGGAATGCTATCGATAACGTCGCCGGTAGAGGGATCCAGCTTATAGATATAATAAGTAAAACCATCGGCACACCACAGATATTGTCCATCCCAGGTCATTCCTGTAGCGGTATTACCAGGTGCTGGAATCGAATCAAGAATGTTACCGAGCGTATCGACCTTCCATATCCTATCCAAACCATCACAGCCAAGCCACAGGTGAGTGCCATCCCAAGCCATTCCATCTGTCTCTCCTGACGGAGCATTGAACTGAAAGACCACGTCACCTGTATCTAATGGTGCATTATTTCCTGGACTTTCTGCTATCCGAGCTGTCTCTGTCATCGCAGCTGCACTACATATTTCGGTTAACCCGAATATCACAGCAAGAGAGATCGCTCCAATAAACAACAACCTCTTTATCATTATTCTCACCTCCTTTCTGTACAAACAGTTTTATGCTGCAGATACAAAAGTTAGCTAGATTTTCTTCTACAACAACATAGATAATAGCTGTCAGTCTTGTTATGTCAATATCAAGTGTTCGACTTAAGTATGCACAATTCACTCAAAGCAGGAAAACAGACCCAGTTCCTCAGAGGAGAGCGGGGAAGAAGAAAACGGGAAGTGACTTGCTAAATCACTCCCCGTTCCAATAACACCTTACTACTCACTACTGTCTACTATCTACTCTTCTTATTATCTTATTAACAGCAGTTTCTTCGTGTCTGCGAATCCTCCTGCCTCACACTTAATAAAATATACACCAGAAGATAAGCTTCTTCCTTGCTCATCTGCGCCATTCCATAATCGCGAATAATAACCAGCTTTGATCATCTCATCTGCGAGAGTTCTTACCTGCCGACCACTCACATCGTATATTACTATCTCAACCGAGGTCTGACAAGGTACGGCATAATCGACACGTGTCTCTTGAGCAAATGGATTAGGAAATACATTGAAAGCATAGGCGATTGGCATATGCATATCTTCTGTCACGCTCAGTGGTCGCTGCCTTGAGCTATACACCGTCTCATAACCACCTTTGATTGCTAGTTTAACAACTACATCGCCGTTTCCCAGATAATCACTCTCTGTAATCACCTTCTCATTGATGCGCTCGCCATCTCTATACAGACTATAACCCACAACATTATCATTCTCGACTCCAGACCAACGAACTACACGACCATCAGCTACTGGTTCAGGAATCAGTATGAGCATAATATCGTCCGACACCTGTTGTATATCTACACCCTTGTCTAACTCGAAATTCACGATGGTGAAATAACCTCTCCCATCCTTGGTTGCCTCGATGATCAGGACGACCTCTTCCCCATCGCGCCACGGCTCTCTGAAATTACCGACATCAAAGGAGATTAAACGATATACACCGCCCTGTCGAACCGTCACACAACCAACACTCTGTTCAGTCATGACATCATAAGGACTATGAGGACGATACACCGTAAAGACCAAACCTTCAAACCCTTCTAAGTCTAAGGCAACATGCACAATATGCGAGATACCAGGCTCTCGATAATCGAGTCTTCGCTCTCCATACTTCTGGACCGGCGCATATGCCCTGGCATCTGAATAATCTACTTTCTCTTTTGACACTGCGACCGACCACACCGGCCAACGATCAGACTCAAGAGACGAACCAATCTGCATCACAACATCAGACCGCTTGACCCCCTGCCGCACCATCATCGAACTCAATACCTCATTACTATACTCGGCCGGATTCCAGGTCGTGTCTTTCGT
>Ga0209427_10002654_pt1 | contig 21003 bp, 21 predicted proteins | sample DeeMarSWOR136_30_FD_187465 | JGI IMG/M metagenome (GOLD analysis project Ga0209427, IMG submission 187465) | Marine sediment microbial communities from White Oak River estuary, North Carolina - WOR-1-36_30 (SPAdes) (version 2) | ecosystem: Environmental > Aquatic > Marine > Intertidal zone >...
GTCTTGTGCAGGAGGGGGCCTAGGTGGTCGTGCTAGTTGACAAGGATACAAGGGTTGTAGTTCAGGGAATAACTGGTTCACAGGGCACTTTCCACTCAGAAGCAATGCTCAAGTATGGTACCAAGATTGTAGGTGGAGTCACTCCTGGCAAACGCGGAGAGGAAGTACACGGGATTCCTGTCTACGACAGTGTCAGAGAAGCGAAGGAGGAGGAAGATGGCAATGCGTCTGTCATCTTCGTGCCGGCACCATTTGCGGGAGATGCAGCCCTAGAGGCTATTGCATCGGACCTCAATCCCGTCGTTGTCATTACTGAACACGTTCCTGTGCTTGACGAGATGCGATTGATACATGCAGCGAAACGAAAGGGGATCACGGTGATAGGACCCAACACGCCTGGAATAATCACTCCAAATGCCAAACAGAAGTTGGGAATCATGCCGGGACATGTGTTCTCGGCTGGAAGAGTTGGTCTAATGTCACGTAGCGGCACACTCACATACGAGATAGCTGCAGGTATGACTGATGCAGGGATTGGAGTTTCTACTGCAATAGGCCTCGGTGGTGACCCTTGTGTTGGACTGACGACGATTGAAGCAGTGAAGATGTTCAACGATGATCTGGACACTGACGCACTGGTCTTGGTAGGCGAAATAGGCGGCGACGCTGAAGAACGTGCTGCAGAGTACATCAAGAAGCATGTCGAGAAACCTGCCGTTGCGTTCATCGCTGGACGAACTGCGCCCCCCGGAAAGAGAATGGGACACGCTGGTGCCATCATCAGTGGAAGCACTGGTACTGCCGCAGCCAAGATAGAGGCCTTCACTGCTGCAGGAGTCCCTGTTGCAGAGAAACCAAGTGATGTGGCGAGGCTCCTGAAGGAAGTCCTCTAGTAATCGACAAGTGGAAAGAGCACAAGCTTTTAAAACACAACCCAGCAGGGAAGCGGGAGCGGGCTCACTGTAGACTATGTCCGTGATTCTTTGAATGAGGTTCAAGAGATGCCAGTTGCAGACATCGAAAAACGCAGACTTGCACAGCACTACTTGCTATACAAATCAGTATGCAGATACTGTGGTGCAACTAATCCGCTTAAGGCAAAGAAGTGCAGAAAGTGCGGGAACAAGGACCTCAGACCAAAGAGACGGTCAAAGAAGTAATCATGGGCCGGTGATCTAGCTGGTTATGATGCCGCCTTCACAAGTGTTGGCCATTTGAGTGGTATCGTGTCCGATCCGAGTGACCCGCATTGAAATCGGCGGAAATCGGGCGTTCGAATCGCCCCCGGCCCACTATCTCCAGGGCCTCTGGAGGTTCTCTTCTAGCTGGCAAATCTGGGTAGCCGAATTATGATGCACTCCGTCACCCTTATAACGACTCCATTTCACGATGGCGAGTTGCGGGGCGTTCGGAGAATACAATCCCAATCTCCCCCGGCCCACCATCGCACAAATCGACCTCGATGAAGGAGCTAGCAATGCCAAAACAGATCTATGACGTGGAAAAGTTCCTCGAGATGAGCGAGGATGCCGTAGAATGCCGAGTGAAACGAGGCGGCGAGAAAGTCAAGCTCAAGCTCAGAACGAGCAGGTATCTCTATACCATCATCCTCGAACCACAAGAGGCAGAAACGGTTCTACAACAGGTGAAGTGTCAGATTGTTGAGGCCCGCCCAAGTTCTAAAGAGGACTAGATTTCTACTGTTTCGTTTACCTCTGGCACGTGTGCTTTTCTGCCCTTCTTCTGAAGGGTTTCCGCAAGCGTATCGCACGCCTCCGACTCTCCGTGCACAACGTAGAATTCTGGATCGCCTGGAATTCTCTGGAGTAAACTCAACATGCCTTTTGCGTCTGAATGTGATGACAGATGATGCATCCGAACGTCTGCTGAAACTTCGTAGGTCCGGCTTCCGGCTTGCACTTTGTTGGTGGCTAAGAGCTCTGCACCGGGAGTTCCTGGAATCTGAAAGCTGACCATGATTATTGTGTTTCTCGGGTCATCATGCAGCAATTTGAAATAGAGGTGGGAGGCGCCTCCCTTCAACATTCCAGCTGGAGAAATGATGATTCCTCCATTCTCGGCGGCTCTTGTGCGATCCCTATTGCCCTGAATAATGCGGCTTCTGCTCACTGCCCGATTGAATGCCTGGGGACTCTGTAGATACTCAGGATGCCGGACAAGAATCTCATTCACCTTTCGGGCCATGCCATCGACATAGATTGGGTACTTGTGTGGAATGTTGTGCAGTTCAAGAATACACATGATTTCCTGGCTGCGGCCCACGGCAAAGGCGGGAATCAGAACTGTGCCTCCCCGTTCCAGCGTTTCGAGTACCGATTGAATGAGCGCCTCTTCGATTTCCGTCCGGTCGGGATTTGAACGACGTGCATAGGTACTCTCTGTTACGACGACATCGTGTTTCGGAAGGTTCTTTCTTGCGCCCAGATTCAACTGGGACTCTATAGCATTGAAATCCCCAGTGAAAAGGACTCTCTTCCCGTTTACCCTTATTGAAACCATTGCACTACCTGGAATGTGTCCTGCATTGAATAGAGTCATCTCGAAGTGATGGCCTAGAGGCAGTGTTTCTTCATATGCGGTAGCCTGACACTGTCTTCTCACAAGCGGAATATCATTTCGGGTGAAAGGCAGCCTTCCCTTAGTGACATCGTACATATCTCGGAGCAACAGTAGACTTAGGTCTCTCGTTGCAGGCGTACAGAAGAGTGATGCTTCTGTCTTGGAGAGTATAAGGGGAATGCCTCCAGAGTGGTCTAGATGGGCATGAGTCAGCGCAACACCTTGCAGATCGTCAAGAGGAACCATGTCCGGGAACTTCGGAGGCTCTGAGAGCTTAGCTCCGTAATCTACGAGCAGACTCTCGTCCGCCTCTTCCATAAGGAAGCCAGCCCTACCGATTTCCCTGCATGAGCCCAGGAATGTGATTTGTGTCATCTATGTGAACGTCCACGCCCGCGCGCGCGGTTACAAAGAAAAGGCTTGTGTATGGTGACATCAGTAGGTCAGTATCCGTGTTTTGAGTGGAAAATGGCGCAGAAGGGAATCGAAATCTATATCAGACGCGGACAGATGCAGTGCTGTGTATTATACCCTTACGAGCATCAGCAGGGGAGAGGCTTCGGGTGACTGCGAAGAAGACTGACGAGACGTCGGATAAGAAAAGCCACGGCGACTCGGTGATCCTTGTTGGCAACAAGAACGTAATGTCGTATGTCCTAGCCTGCGTGACATTGTTTAACAAGGGATCCAGCGAAGTTGTGATCAAGGCACGAGGCAGACTGATTAGTCGGGCTGTTGACGTGGCCGAGATTACACGCCATAGATTCATTTCCGACCTTGAAGTCAAGAAGATAGAGATCGGTACAACCACTGTCCAGACGGACAAGGGAAGCGATCTCAATGTTTCTACGATTGACATAACGCTCTCCAAGTGAGAGAGAAAGGCCAGTTGTGCTCCTCACCCGAGTCCCGCCATTGCTGGGGCTCTGGGAGTGAGGAAGAAGAGATGAAATTACCAGTCTGTGTATTCGACCTGGAATCTGACATGCTTTGCCCAAGCTGCCAGGAGAGGCTAGACAGAGGAGAACTGAGTGCTTTCGACATTGAATTCTCCAAATGGATTATGGAAAGGGCTAAGGAATACCCAGAACTGGAAGACCTGAACCTGCTCAGAGCGGTAAGAACCAATGGCCGTTTGATACTGGTCGTCGGGAAGAAGAACAGCGGAGTCTTACAATCTGCTAAGGCACTCATGGATGAGATAAAGGAGTCATTTGGTGAAGTGCTGATCTTTGAGTCTCCTGTGAAACTGAGAAGGATAGTCAGGAGTCTAATCGAACCCGCAATCGAAGTGGGAGTGAATAGCCTGCACCTTCCGGACGGATTCAGAGAGAGCATTGTTATGCTCAGACCAGAGGACAGAGATCGAATAGCATACTCGAAAGAGGACCTCAGAGAGATTGTTTCCGCAGTCATGGGAGAATCTGTGCTGTTCCAGTACCAAGATGAACGCATAGAGAAAGATGAAACCTCCAAGGATGACGCCTTCGGTGAGAAGTTGAGAGAGTTCTCCGTAAGACGTCGAACTCGGTGAGTCAGACTCTGTGGATTGGATGATTCTTCATCAGCTCGCGCATCACAACAGTAGCATAAGATCCCTTTCTCAGTCGGAACTTCAGAACGAGTCCAAGGTCGTCGCATAGCTCCTCGATCTGTGTGGGTTCAAATGTCAGAAGATGTAGACCTCCAGGAGAGTCTAATGCCTTCCACTCAGGATTGCGAAACTCCGCAAGCGTGACATCTTCATCACTAAGGACTTTCTGTAGCAGCTCTGACTGCGTAGAGGGAGGGGTCTTTGTCGAATATCCTGGGAGGGGAGCAGCAAGCCCGTAGTCACCCGAAAGCAGGAGTTCCATGCGGTTCTCCCGATTCTGTTCGGTTACATAGAGCCATTCATCACGTCCAGAATGGGTTTCATCAAGCCTGATCATGAAGTCCCCAGGCTCAGGTCTGTCAATCGGGAGCTCCGACTTGACTCTAAGACTAATCAGGCGATTGAATAAATACGATTGGTACGAGTGAACAAAGATGCCGAGAATCCGAGAACGTATCTTCGAGAGGGCCTTCTTGTAGTCACCTGGATGCTTCATGAGTTGCCTCATCACATCTTTCTCATAGCTGAGTTCCCTTGGGAACACCTCTAGCATACTGTTGTCAGGAAGGAGGTTCTCGGCCAAACGCTCCCGGACCTCCGTCAGCTGCTCCGATTCATACTCACTCGTAGCTGTCAAGAGTATGCGAGTAGCTTCCTCAAAGTCGCGTTTCACAAGAGACCTTCCTACAAGGTGAGTGTAGGGGCGTGTGACACCGAACCTCTGAACGCCAAAGTAGTTGAGCAAACGGGCCCGCTTCAACTCCTGAACTGCTGACAGGGCTTCAGAGCAGTCAACATCCATGTCAGAGAGTCTTATGGTGAAACGATTACCCCAGAGGTCTCCAATTTGAATCGCGCGACGCGCATACTGTGGTTCGCGAATAGCAATTCGGGACAGTTTCATATCATTGAATCGGTCGGTAGCCGAAGAAGGAATCGACATCATCTGACTTGTCACAGCTCGTTTGTCCTTGAGACCAGCATAGGTAATCATGTGGTGTGGAATCTTCAGCTCAGCGGCAAGAATCGCTGATACATCGAACGTTGAGAGTCCCATCTTCTGTACAACGAAGTTCACGTATTTGGACCTCTCCCCACGAATCTGATCTATGTGGGTCGCTTCAGGCCAATCCTGAATCGTAAGCGTGTTCCCATCAGGTGTAATCTCTTCGACAAGAAAATCTTCGAAACGAGATTTGAGTCGACCTCCTATCCCAGGTGTAGCTGTGCTGTAGAGGTCCATTCCGATTGACGCTTCAATCGAATGCGAATCTTTCATGATGGCTACCCTCAGAGAAGTTTCAGGTCACCCGTGACCCTGTCTATCAGCTCTGCTCTCGCTGGACCCACTGCAATGACTGTAGTGGTCCCAGGCGGAAGCTCAGTCATCCCAGCATCTCTGATTAAGGCGAATGGGATCCCGAGGTCAACAGCCACCCGCCTCACTTCAAGTAGCTCGTCCTCAGAAGCAACTTTTACTGCGACCTTCTTCTGACCCTCGTTGAACCATGCCTTCCAGACATGTTGATTAATGACTCTCACCCGCTCTGAAGCGCTTACAGATCCATGCGCGACTTGGACGGCTATCTTTCCCTTACTCATGCCCAGATCAGTCCTAACTGCAATCACCTGCTTGAACTTGAATTCCCGTCCACTCATCTTGAAGGCCGCCCATTCACAACAGTGGGACTCGAGGGGAGAGATAAAAAGGGTACCTCTTCTCTTCTAGTGGGATGCCTAGTATAGACAACGACGTAATCATTATTGGAGGAGGCCCAGCAGGCCTAATCACGTCGCATAGCCTAGCAAAGGACGGTCACAATGCTGTTGTTCTAGAGGAGCATCCCGAGATAGGGAAGCCTGACCACTGTGCAGGACTCGTCAGCACATCAGGTCTCAGTTCACTCAACCTCAATCCCCCTAGAGATGTAATTCAGAATTATGTGTCTGCAGCAAGAATCTTTGCACCATCGGGGCAGTCCATCCTGATTGAGAGAGGAAGACGTGAGGCTTTTGTGATTGACAGAAGCAGATTCGATTCTTGGCTGGCTGATAGAGCTACTGATGAAGGAGCCGAGGTTCTGACAGGAAGCAAAGTGCTGGGAGTGAGTAGCGTAGAGAGGAACCCCAGTACTGTTTCACTGAAGACTGCAGGAGGCCATGAAGAAAGAAGGTCGCTCGTCGTAATCAATGCAGAGGGCACTAGATGTGTGTTGTCGAAGCTTGTTGGACTACCAAGCGTTCCACGACGTAGCAAGTATCCGGCATACCAGTTTGAAATGAATGGCGTGGATATCGACGATGACGTCGTCGAGATGTTCTATGGGAGAAACGTTGCACCAGGTTTCTTTGCCTGGATTATCCCTCTCGGTGACCGGAGAGCCCGGGTGGGACTGGCGGCCAAGGACATGGCCAAGAGACGGCTTGAGGCCTCGATACGACGACATCCTGTCATGAACAAGCGACTGGAGCACGCTTCCATTGAACGGGGGTTCGGTGGCATCGTCTTGGTTGGAACTCCCATCAAGAAGACAGTGACAGGTAGATTCCTTGTGGTGGGAGATGCAGCCGGCATGGTGAAACCCACAACGGGAGGCGGCGTCATCATGGGAGGTATTGCTGCAAGAGTTGCAGGCCAAGTGGTTTCAAGTGCACTCCGTAATGAACACCTGATTGAACGGAATCTTGTAACATACGAATCGAAATGGCGGGCACTCTTGATGAGAGAGCTAAGTGCCATGCATCTTGCACAGAGGATGATATCTAACCTATCGGACCATGGTCTCAACATACTCGTCAGAGATGCTGTCGACTTCAATCTTGTGGACATTGTAAGGAGGGAGGGTGATATGGATTTGCAGAGGAGGGTGATATTCCGCCTTCTCTCAAATCCTTACACAATTCTTGCAGGCTTGAGGGCCATTAGATACTTCAACCCAATGCTGTAGCATTTGCACATCTTTATGAGCACAACGATTCCCAACTCACTGAGAGAGGTCCACATAGATGGTTAGTCCCGAAGAGACAGACATTCTGGCATTGGCGCGTAGGATCTTGGAGCGTCATCCGGTGTGCAATCGTTGTCTGGGACGGCAGTTTGCTTGGCTGAGTACAGACACCTCCAATGAAGACAGAGGGCTCTCTCTGAAGCTTACTCTCTCAATGATAGCCGATAATGACATCAGGGCGGGACGTAGAGATTCGGGACTGAAGCTAGTGACACTCTTGGCTGACAATGGTATGTTCGGGCCAGCGCGCGCCCTTGCTGAGAGAGACTCCATCGAGCTTCCTCCAGAGAAGACATGTACCCTCTGTTCTTCGGACAACCAGTCTTTGTTTGATAGGTTGCCGGAACTGGCTAAGAAGGCAAAGGCTACGACAGACGGCATAGAGTTCAGCACCTTTCTTGTTGGGAGCGTGCCGAGCCCCATCTTACTTGAACGCGAAGATGAGCTAAGGAGCGACCTGAAGATTATGCATGGTGAAACATTGAAGGCCGACTTGAACAGGGAACTCGGAAAACACCTTCAGCAAATCATCGACAAACCTGTGGAATTCTATCATCCAGACATAGTAATCGTCCATGACATGGTCGGGGACCGGGTTGAGGTAAGAATCAACCCGATCTTCATCGCCGGTCGTTACAGGAAACTGGCACGAGGGATCCCCCAGAGTCGATGGGACTGCAAGCTGTGTAGAGGAAAGGGTTGTGACGAATGCGGAGGCACTGGAAGGAAGTACCCGGACTCGATTTCAGAGTACATAGGCATTCCAGCTCAAGATCTTGCGAAGGGTACCAAGTTCAAATTCCATGCGGCTGGAAGAGAAGACATCGATGTTCGGATGCTGGGGTCTGGTAGACCATTTGTTATTGAGGTGTCAGAGCCCAGAATCCGGACCCCTGATTTGAAGAAGCTAGAGAAACGTATCAAGAAGGAATCATCGAAGAAGCTGGAGGTTCTTGACCTAGAGATGTCCACCAGGAAAAGAGCCCAAGCACTGAAGGATGAAGCCTCAGAGAATGTGAAGGACTATGAGGGCACAATAAGAACAGAACAGGACGTCAGCCAGGACATCCTCACAGAAGCGTCCGACGGCTTTCGTGACTTGGATGTCACCCAGAGAACACCAACACGAGTTGCACATCGGCGAAGCGACCTAATTAGAACCAAACGTATCTTCGAGATGAAGCTGAGGAAGATTGGAAGCCACACTGTGAAGGGCTTCTTCAGGGTTCAGGGGGGAACATACGTCAAGGAGCTTGTTTCCGGAGATAATGGCAGGACCACTCCATCTCTCTCGGAGAGAATTGACACCGTCTGTGAGTGTGTCGAACTCGATGTTCTTGAGATTCATGAGTAGCTGTTGCGAAATCCTTAAGTGGCGACCTTTGAGGGGATGCTGGACCTCGGGTACACAGTTGGCTTTAGGTAGGTCGAGGTACAAGTTTCAATAGATGATTCCCCATGGTGAAGAAGAGTCATGGTTACCGTGCCCGAACGCGCAGTCTTATGAGAAAGAAGGTACGGCAACGTGGAATGAGCTCTCTCAGTAGGCTACTGGTTGACTATGAGATTGGACAGCGTGTGGACATAGTCATTGATTCTGGCGAACATAAGGGAATGCCCCACCGAAGATACCATGGCAGGACTGGGCTGGTGACAGGAAAGAGAGGCAGGGGAGTCATCGTTGATGTGAAGCTTGGTAAGGCCACGAAGACGCTCATTGTGAGACCCGATCACCTTCGACCAAGCAGAGGCTGAGAAGGAAGATGCCCAAGGAGATTATCAGCGAGGAAGAAACTACACTCCCCAGAGTGAAGAAGCTACTCTCCCAGAGAGGTAAGGAAGGAGAACTCTCATTCCAGCAGAACATCACGCTGGAGCACGCCTCAACATTCTCGAAGATGGCGCCTGCGGTTGCCGACAAGCTGGTGGAACGCTTGATCAAGAACTACGGCATCACCAGAGCCCACGCAGTGCAGGTTGTGAACATTGCACCGACAACTCCAGAGGAAGCAAGAACCATTCTGGATGCGCGCTCAACAGACGTCACTGATGAACAAATCGCCGAAATCGTTGAGATCGTGTCGAAAGCGATATCCTAGAGTTCGCGCCGCTGTTCCTCACGCGGAAGTAACACTTTTTATCAATTCCCGACCATCTCATTGATGATGCGGTCACCGAATATCCGGAGTAAGAGAAGATGGAAGGACACCAAGACAGAATGTACGAGACGCATGCATATGTCCTGGCAGTCGTTCCGCCGAAAGCATATCTCCGCGATTCTAGGCCGCGAGGCGAAACCGTGGTTCAGGGCATAGGTGAGTCATTCTTCACACTTCTTGAAATGTTACCTCAACGTGGAACGACACCGCATCCTCAGGAACGCCTTTCTATAGAGAAGAACTCGAGAAGCAAGATTGACCACGTCAAGAGACGTATCTTCTACGAGGATCTTGCACCAGAGAGCGTGACTGAGTTGCCTCTTGTTGTTGAGATTATTGTCACCAAGCACGAACACAAGTTTGTACAGTTCTTCAACGAGGCCGCACCGATTACAACTAGACAACACTCACTACAGCTGCTACCAGGAATCGGACAGACCTTGATGTGGGCTCTTCTAGAGGAACGGAAGCGGGAGCCCTTCAAGAGCTTTGAAGACATAGCGGCGCGTACCAAACTTCAGAACCCGAAAAAGGTGATAACTGCAAGAATCATCGATGAGCTCGCGGAGGACGTCAAGCGCTGGCTGTTTGTCAGACCTCCAAGGCGAAACGATGATAGAGAGCGTTCTAGGTGAGCCCCCTGACCGAGGACCGCATTCGCCTAATGTTGCGAAAGTATGGCGTTAGACCTGACAAGACATTAGGACAGAGCTTCCTTGTTAACCCAGAAGTAGCCAGAGAGATCGTCAGATCTGCAGAACTAGATAGAGAAACCTCTGTATTGGAGATTGGTGGTGGACTTGGTATTCTATCAGAAATGATAGCGCGGGTAGCGGGTGATGTTCATGTAGTCGAAGTTGATCCAAGACTCGCCGATGCCCTCAGGGAGGTGCTTGGGATCTACTCGAACGTACACATCATCGAGGGGGATGCTCTCGAGGCGGACCTACCCAACGTGAACAGAATCGTTTCCAATCTCCCATATAGCATATCCTCAGCCATCACCTTCAGATTGATGAAGGAAACTGGCTTTGATTTTGCTGTCCTGATGTACCAGAAAGAATTCGCTCTTCGGCTTCTTGCGGAGCCTGGCACGCAGCTCTACTCCCGCCTGTCGGTCGATGCTCAGTATCTGGCTGAGTTTCAGCACATCATGGAGGTTCCAGCTCAGATGTTCTACCCAGTACCTGCCGTGGACTCAGTTGTTGTGAGGATGGAGCCACGAAGAGCTGGGCAATTCGCTCGAAATCAGGATGTATTCTTCTGGTTCGTTCATGGCATCTATTCGTATCCAAACAAACAGCTAAGAAGGGCTCTGGGAATATGGCTCAAGAACATAGGTGAGGACAAGAGTACTGCAGATATAATCATCGAGAATGTATCGGACGCTCTCAGCGGAAATGAACGGATGAGGACGCTGACTCAAGACAACCTCATCATGTTGGCAGATTCGATTCTTGACTTGATCGAGGAGGGTGTGTTGGGAGGCCCAAGAGGGTTGAAGAGTGGAACTGAATGAAATAGAACTGGTCACTGACCCAGGGGTCTATCAACCGTCGGAAGACACGTATCTTCTTCTCGATGCAATAGAGCTTGGACCTACTGATTCCTTCTTAGAGATTGGCTGTGGTTCTGGGCTTCTATCCGTCGCCGCTGCCAAGACAGCTGAAACAGTCGTAGCCACTGACGTTTCACTCAAGGCTGTAAGGAACACGCAGGAGAATCTGATTAGGAACTCTCTTGAACACCGATGCGCAGTCCTTCAATCTGACCTCCTATCTGCGATAGACCCCGATTCCGAATTCTCTGTTATTGCATTCAACCCACCATATCTGCCAAAAGACGAATACATGACTGACATGGACGGTGCACTTGTTGGCGGAATGGTGGGAGTGGAGATGACAGAGAGATTCCTTAGAGAGATTCCTCCGTACCTTCAGAATCATGCCTCGGTATATGTTGTGGTCTCTTCATTGGCAGACGTGGATCGGGTTGAGGCGGCCATGTTGAGGATTGGGCTTCACGTTGAGAAACTGGCCTCCAAGAAGCTCTTCTTCGAAACCTTGCAGGTCCTTCGAGGGACCCTATAAGGAAAGTGTTTTATGAAGGCCTCAATCTCAGGCGGAGGAAGCTAGAGGGATAACGGATGTCAGACAAGAAGGCCAAGAAGAAGACCACCACGAAAAAGGCCAAGAAAACGCCCAAGAAGACCACTAAGAAGGCACCTAAGAAGAAGGTTGGCGATGTCGTCGAAGAGGGTAGTCTGATTTATGTTGACTACGTCGCAAGGGTCAAAGACGATGGCACCATCTTTGACCTGACGATTGAGGAAGTTGCGAAGCAAGAAGGTCTCTACAAAGAAGATGATCGCTATGAACCCATTCTGGTATCCGTGGGTTCCAACTGGCTTCTAGAAACAATCGAAGATGAGCTTGTGGGGATGAAGACCGGCGAAACAAAGACTGTCGATGTTCCCCCTGAGAAGGGCGCCGGGAATCGTGATGAGTCCCTTGTGAAGATGATAGCAAGAGCTAAGCTAGAGAAGCAGGGAGTTCGCGTCATCAAGGGCGAGAGAATCGAGTTTGGAAAAGAACGTGGAATCATAACTGCCGTCTTGCCGCGAAAGGTCAGAGTGGACTTCAATCCACCCCTGGCCGGAAAGACGCTCGTCTTTGACGTTACAGTAAAGGGGATCGTGGACGACCCCAATGAGAAGATACTGGCGGTCCTGAGACGCAGGATACCTGCGATTCCTGATGACAAATACAATGTTTCAATCAAGGGCAAGACCATCAAGATAGAGTTCCCAAAGGAGTCGAGATACATTCAGGACTTCCAGTATGCAGAGATTGGAATCGCGATGGATTCGCTCAAGGTCTTTGACAAGGCCGAAAAGATTGAGATGGTTGTTACCTACGAAAGACCGGAGCGACAGGTTGCCGCTGAAACGAGTGACTAGACTCGTTTGGACCCACAAAGAAATCTATAAATATGGAACTCTTGACTTCGAGTCTGTCACTTGTTCTCCTGTTTTATCTGTTTACAGGGAGTTTATTGAACATGGAATACCCGACTCAAGCACCGGCAGAACTCAAGACCGGAACTACAACTATTGGACTCGTAGCCAAGGACTGCACAGTCTTGGCAAGCGACCAGAGAGCCACAATGGGTCTTCTCATCGCAAGTAAGACAGCACAGAAAATCTACAAGATCACAGACCGTATTGGGGCGACGATTGCTGGATCTGTTGCAGATGCTCAGGCAATCATGGACCTACTAAGAGCAGAGTCCAAGCTGTTTGAGATTCAGCGAGGTAGACCGATGAGTGTCAAGGCTCTGACTCGTCTTCTGAGTAACATAATGTTTCAAGGCCGAGGGCTTTACATGCTGCAATGTGTGGTCGGAGGCCTCGATGAAACTGGCCCACAGGTCTACTTCAATGACTTCATTGGCTCGGTACTCTCAGACAGGTACGTAGCCACCGGATCAGGGTCTCCTGTGGCATTAGGTGTTCTTGAGGCAGAATACACGGACGACCTCCCAAAGCAGAAAGCAATAGAGTTGGCAGTACGAGCAATCGCATCAGCCATTGAGCGAGATGCTGCCACTGGTAACTCGATCCTTGTTAGCGTCATTGACAAGGATGGCTATCAGGAAGTTCCCAAGGAGAAGATCCTGAAGATCTGGAAGAAATAGTGACATGACTAGTTTCGCTTGCGTCTTGCAGGCAACACTACTGAATCAGTTTCCCCTCTCGGGTTCATCGCTTCAAGAGAACTCAGAAAGGGTTTGAAGGCCAATGGCCAGTGAAGTGACATTAGATGGCTTCTGCGAAAGACACAGAATCAATTGACATCCGTGAGACCGTGAAGAAGGCACTGCCCCGTTCAGCGGCCGTCACCTCTGTCGAGTATGAGGGCCCTGAGATTGCAATCTACTCGAAGGCACCAAAGATACTCCTTGACGACGGAGACAAGATTAAGGCATTGGCTCGGAAGATGAGAAAGAGAATCGTGGTCAGATCGGCACCGGAGGTCAGACTACCGCTAGAGGATGCAGAGAAGACCGTGAGAGAGCTAGTGCCCTCAGACGCTGAGATAACCTCTATCGACTTTGACATTTCCAGAGGAGAAGTCATCATTGAGGCACAGAAGCCTGGGCTCGTCATCGGAAGAAGTGGCACGACACTGAGAGAGATTACAAGACAGACCTTCTGGCGACCAAGCGTCATGAGAACGCCGCCAATAGAGAGCAAGCTAATCAAACAAATACGATATATCGTTCAATCTGAGGCCGCCTATCGGAACCGGGTGTTTCGTGACATCGGGAAGAGGATACATCGAAGCACATTGCTGAACAATGGTTGGATTAGACTGACAGCCTTGGGCGGCTTCAAAGAGGTCGGCAGGCAGGCAATGTTCTTACAGACCTCAGAGAGTAATGTGTTGATTGAATGTGGCGTGAATGTGGGCGCACCTACCAAGGCATTTCCACGCCTTGATATGCCTGAGTTCAACATCGATGAGCTCGATGCGGTAATCACCACTCACGCGCATCTTGATCACTGCGGGATGGTTCCGTTCCTCTTCAAGTACGGGTATAGAGGACCAGTATATATGACTGCACCAACACTGAACCTTGCAACGCTTCTCCAGTTGGACTATCTCGATGTGGCAGAAAGAGAAGGGAAACTTAGGCCATACAGGGATAGAGATGTGAAAGAGGCAATACTTCACACTGTGACTTTGAACTATGGGGAAGTGACTGACATTGCACCCGATATTCGGCTCACTCTTCACAATGCCGGGCACATTCTTGGGTCTGCAATAGTGCATCTTCACATCGGTGATGGACAATACAACTTGGCCTACACTGGTGACTTCAAATTCGGCAGGACCAGACTCCTCGAACCTGCAACCTTCACATTCCCTCGGCTAGAGACCCTCATTATAGAGAGTACATACGGTCATCCTACAGACAAGATGCCTCCTAGACAGGAGGTTGAACGTAAATTTGCCTCGGTGATCAAGAAGACAATTACCCAAGGTGGCAAGGTCCTAATCCCTGTACTCGCTGTGGGTCGCGCCCAGGAGATCATGCTGGTGCTCGAGGACTTGGTGACAAAGAACAGAATCCCCAAGATACCAATCTACATTGAAGGCATGATTGCCCAAGCCACGGCGATACACACTACGCATCCAGAAGCGCTCAGCAAGAAGATTCGTGAGATGATCTTCCACCAAGGAATCAATCCTTTCCTGAATGAGATATTCGTGCAAGTCGACAATCCCGAGCAGCGAGAGGAGATAGTTGAGGGAGAACCATGCGTAATCATGGCCACCTCCGGTATGCTGGCGGGAGGCCCTAGTGTAGAGTACTTCAGGCTTCTAGCCCCAGATGAGAAGAACTGCCTTTGCTTCGTTTCATATCAAGGAGAGGGCACCCTCGGCAGGCGTATCCAGAAGGGATGGAAGGAGATTCAGATGCGTAACCGCGAGGGACAGACCACAGTTGTACCCGTAAACATGTGCATAGAAACGGTAGAGGGATTCTCAGGTCACTCCGATAGGAAGCAGATACTCAACTTCGTCAAGCGTGTAAGTCCTGCGCCCGAACGAGTATTGACGTGCCACGGAGAGGCCACGAAGTGTCTGAATCTGGCATCGACAATTCACAAGGCACTAAACATGGACACAAAGGCTCTGTCGGTCACTGAGAGCATAAAGCTCAGGTAGTCAAGCGGTCCAACTCATAGTCTGACAAATGAAGGCGCGACTATTACACAGCTGTCGTTTACAAGTGCTATGTCTGCCTGGTAAGTGCGAGTCTCACCACGGATTCGCTCGATAATCCGCTTCAGCTCCAGATGAGTCTGTTCTTTGCCATCGTTCAGTCTTGATATGTCGAGCAAGACAATGTTCCCGTCGCGAATCTGATTGACCACATAAGGAACGTCCTCAAGGGACTCCAATCGCTTGGACCTGACAAAAATGGCTTCGAGCTCCGCTAACCTTCTGAGTTCACGTGTCGGACTTGGCTCTACTGCATCAACAGCAGGGGAGAAGATGCCGAGGCCGGAGTACTTGCGTGTGGGCTCCACCTCTGCTTTAGAATCGTCATCCTTACTCCTGAGTCGAGATAAGAATCGCAACCAGATTCACCTCTGATCCGACCTAGTCACCCTTACTATGAAAAGACCGAGTATTATGACCTGAGATTCTCTGTGGACAACTTTTATACTGGCACTCGGTATCGACGAGTGATTGAGATGCCAACTGGGACCAAGGAGAGTGTACCACATCTTCAGCAGCAACTGAAAGCACTGGGCAACAGATACGCTGTTGAGATCCTTCAGGTCTTGAGTCCAAAGATGGGGGAAATGATCCCCAGTTTGGGTTGGGAACAAATAGTTGATGGAATTCTCAAACTTAGTGGAGTAAGTCGACCGCTAAGTAGGCCGAGCGGTGAGAAGACCGAAGAGGAAGCGGAATATGAAAGGCACCGTCAAAGATTCGTGACCGGTGGAACGCTCTATGAAACAATGAACAAACTGATCCAAGTTGGGTTTGTAGATGCCATTGGAGCAAGGGGAAGAAAGAACCGGAGATTCAGAGTGACTCATGACGGCCGTCTAGCCCTATCAGCAATCGGAGGATTGCGTGGACCTACAGCTATTGACACGGAGCTACAGAAAGCTGCGATGGCCCTGCTTAAGCACAAGAACTTCACGAAACTGTTGCCTGCTCAAGAGAAGTTCGTTAGGGAAGTCGGAGAAGTAGATGGCAATCTTGTGATTCAGATGCCACCAGGTTCCGGGAAGACATTCTTGGCCATGATGGTGATTCTGATTCGTCTTCAACGCGGCATCAGATGTCTGTACCTGACACCCTACACTTCGTTGAACACCCAAGTGATTGATGAGTATGGCGAGCTGTTTGAAAGCCTTGGATATCCTGTGGTTAGGTATGATGGACAACACAGATCTACTGAAACTGAGTTGGAAGAGGCAGCTCTTGTAGTCGGCGTTCTAGAGTCCGTACTGTCATCTGTGCTCGCGAGGAGGAAATGGACAAATCGCATCGGCTTGGTAGTTGTTGACGAGTTGACCGAGTTGGACTCTGCTGTGATAAGGTTAGAGCCACAGAGTCTCGGGACAGACAGGAGCGCGAAATTGGATTGTCTGATTTCCCAACTCAAGCAAGAAAGCCAGATCATCACGCTCTCGTCCAGATTTGGTCAGACTGAAGAGGTGGCGGAATGGCTGGATGCACAGGTGTTTAGACCAGGAGTAAGACTGGCTCCGGACGAGTTCATCGTCAGGAAAGAAGATGACACTGTAATCATTGAGAGTAGTGATGGCACGCAGTATAGTGAATCATCAGAGGAAAGCATGCTGCATGCCGTTTTGGACCACACTGGTGACTATGAGAATGACTCTGTACTCATCGTCGCGGGAACTCGAGAGGCGGCTGAGGCAATTGCCGCAGATCTAGCAACGACTCATCCGCGAAGCATTATGGATGATGTCGTCTCCATGATTCTTGGTCCAGAACGAGGGCTACCTGTGACGTCCCGCCTAGAGAGGTCTCTCTCACGAGGCGTCGCGTTTCATCACGCAGGTCTCGATGCAGCAGTCCGTGAGAGGCTTGAGCGAAGCATAAAGACTGGGGACGTGAGAACGGTAGTTTCGACAACTGGCATCACTTCAGGAATCAGTTTCCCATTGGACTGTGTCACAATCATGTTTGGGACAGGGATGTACTTCCTGGTGTCCAGGTCAAGGTATCTGCAGATAGCAGGACGTATTGGCGAGTACCATCTTGCTCAGAGGGGTGGACGAGTGTATCTGATGTATGAGGGCTCCACGATGCAGTTTCGGAGCCTTGAGGAATTAGAGGATACACTCCTGCATAGACCTCTAAGGCCATTGCGGCCTGGAAGTCTTCATCCATCTCTCATTGCGAGTCTTATGATGAAGGAGATGGTGCAGGGAAGAGTATTCACCAAGGAGTCAGCAAGAGGAAAGTTTCTGAAACTCGTGCAGGAGACCTTCAGGGGCTTTGTCGATGCAGAATACGAGCCCAAGATGAATAGCGTCTTCTCAAGACTCTTTGACTGGCTTCTGAAGAACGGTGTCATAGAGAAGAGTGACAGCAAATTCAGAGTCAGCAAAGAGGCAAAGTCTGTTGCGGCATCTGGCATCAACACTGTTGAATATGTGACCTCACGTGACACCATCTCATCGCTACAGCAGGACTCAGTCGAATCTGACTTAATCGACCTCATTCTGGGATTCAGTCTTCCTCAGACGCTCAGACCGAGAGCCTATGTTCCAACGGAGATAGAACTTCGACTTGCTGAGATTGAGCCTCCGAACCAGCGGTATTTGAATTTTAAACAGGGCCGTGACCATTTCAAGAAGCTCGTGCTTCAGGGATGGCTGAGTGAGAAGAGTGTTGAAGACGTAATTGAGCATGCCGAGGAGATTTCAATGGAAGAGGCTGGAGGTAGACGGTCAATTGGCGGCGACATAGGAGAGGGAGACCTTGAAACACTTGTAGGAATCTGCAGCAACATTGCGTGGGGCCTCAGCAGATTCCTGAGCGCTACGGGGAGAAGGAAACTGTCTATCAGATTCGAAACCTTCAGTAGACAGCTTCGCTACGGTGTGCGGAGCGATCTTGCCGAGTCCGATTTGCTTGACTTGCAAATCATGGAAAGAGATGAGGGTCAACCAGAGCAGCTCTCAAGAACAGATGCCAGGACTCTATTCGAGGCAGGATACAGGTCAATCAATGACATAGTTCGAAAAGACATCGATGCCGAGAAGCCGGGATTCGCCAGAGACCGTTTTGCCAAGAATTGTGGGCTAAGTCGTAGGATGGGCAGATATGTCTACAAGGCCGCATTGGACTACGTGAAAACAAGAACAGGGGGAGAGTAATAGCCTAACTCTTGCCAAAGTCCCACAGGGCATCATTAACATGATGTTTTGACAGAATCATCTTGCCATGGGTAGCCGCCAGAATGTCTTCTGAGGACATCAGTGAAACTCCGACGGCTAGCGGCTTGCCATGTCTTTCATCCACAACTGCCACAACTGAACCCGGGGCAATCCCGTCGTCAACCTTGGTCACCCCTGGACGCATTATGTCGGCTCCATTCACTACGAATCTAACTGCACCCATGTCAACGGTCACTGTTGGAACAGAGAGAATCCCTTTCAGAAGCGCATGCAACGTTGGGATGAGTCTTCCATCTTCCTCGAAGAAGAGAATCTCACCCTCATAGAGGAGAATGTGAGTTCCCTCGTCAAGAACGCCTTCTTCGAGTTTCTCTTTTGTGTCAAGACCTGTAGCTTTTGTACCCAAGTCCCGCTCGATTCGGTCCATATACTCTTTCTGGGCCCGTTTCTTCAGCAGGTGACGGCGTTTGATTCGGTCTATCTTTGGCATCTTGTGTAGTGAAGACGGTACTCCTTTTCAAACCTGCGAATTATGGCCCTAGCACTGCATGTGGCAGTCCCAAAGCAGGTCAGCTTCATCGTCATCTTTTTAAGCCGAGGCCGAAGACTAGCGCGAACGTCAGAGGCTCAGGGCCAAATGGCGTTTCTTCTGCGATGGTGAAGATTATGAATGCAGGTCGGCCAATGGAACTGCTGCAGAACTCAATTGGTGCCCAGGTGCTTGTTGAGCTGAAGGGTAACAAGAAGATCAAGGGCCGCCTGCGAGGCTATGATCAGCACCTGAATCTCGTTCTTGAAGACGCAGACGAGATTTCAAGAAACCCCGAAACAAGCGAGGAAACTGTGACTCACGTCGCGAATGTAATTGTGCGGGGAGACAACGTGGTCATCGTATCACCACCGCCGGGGAAGAGCAAGAAGAAGGAGTAGACTGCACAATGGGAAAGGGCACCCCCGCAAAGGGCAAGAAGAACAATCCACACCACATACGCTGCAGAAGATGTGGCAGAAGGTCCTATCATGTCAGACACAAGAAGTGTGCGGCCTGCGGATACGGTGCCTCCAGCAGACTGCGCCAGTATAACTGGGCTCACAAGAAAGTTCATGGCGTTCGCGTACGTGGATAGCTAATTCTGCGCTACATTTTCACAACAATGACAATTGCAGCTCGCAAGACGATTCTGAGAACAGGACAGGAGCATGATTTGCCACTGTTTCTCGAGTGTATCAGAAGATCGCACGAGCAGCGAATAAAGAGTGGAATCCTGAAGACTCACCAACCTTAAAACACTTGAACGGCATATTGGAGGTGGTCTGATCTTTCCGGGGAGGATTGATTTGAGAGAGTTTGCATGGATTGGTCTAGCTCTGCTGTTCTCAGTAGTAACGTATTGCACAATCGGAGGGGTCTATGCAGAAACACCTCATGCAGCAGATTCTCTTGAGGTGCCCAATCCTACCACCGGGTTCCAGACATCTTACACAAATAGAGGACCAATCTTCATCCTTAGTGACAGCGATTTCAGTAGCTATGGATTCCCTGGAACGGGAGATAAGAACTCGCCTTACAGGATTGAGGGCTATAGCATCACCGATAGTAATTTCGAGTTGATAGTCATTGAGAACACTGAAGCATACTTCGTGATTCAAGACAACTATCTCAACAGCATCACTTCGTCACTGGATGCAATCTACATGCGAAACGTGAAGAATGGCCGGGTGTACAACAACATACTTGTCAGCAACAGGCACGGGATATTCATAGACACTGGTTGTCAGTCAATGAATGTCACAAGCAACTTGGTCTGGGATTCGTCACAGAGTGGAATCAGAATAAACAGTTCATCGGATGTAAGAGTCTACCATAATGATATGCATCTCAACACATACAATGGTATATGGGCTAACAGTTCCACGAACCTCGATATCTGGAATAACACCGTCTATGATGATGAACTGGGAATCTGGTTGAGAAACTGCAACGGTAGCCAGATTCTAGACAACACATTGTATGGAAACGACAACGCGCTTTGGATATCACACAATTCTAATTCTAACAACATCTTGTTCAATCGGATCTTTGACCCAGATGATGTCAGTCCGAATACCTGCGGCATACACCTTTCCCATAATGCGCACGATAACAGTATTCTGAATAATACTGTGAGTAACTCAACAGAACATGGATTCTATGTAGAAGCCACATCAGGGAATAACACAATAAAATGGAACACATTCATCGGGAACAATCTTGGAGGCACTTCTCAGGCCTTCGATGCGGCTTCTGTTGAAGTTCTGTACAACTACTGGAGTGATTGGACAACTCCTGATGATGATTTCGATCAGATTGTGGACATCCCGTATTCGCTTGAAGGTCCAGTAATGAATGATGACCCATTTCCATTGACAAAACCTGCTAATCCGCCCGAATTTCACTACCTCACGCCTGTGACAATACTACATCCGAATGGTGGAGAGTCGATTCCTGACTCGGTGACCATCCAGTGGACAAGTTGCTATGATTCGAGGAATCACGCCGTCAACTACTCGATCTACTTCACACACAACTCAGGAGCGGATTGGGAGAAGATAGTTGGAAACCTGACCACCAATCAATTTGAGTGGGACACGACTGCTGAGTTGAAGACCACTCACTATCTTATTCGAGTGGTTGCTGAATGTTCAGATGGCTTGACC
>Ga0209427_10002655_pt1 | contig 20999 bp, 20 predicted proteins | sample DeeMarSWOR136_30_FD_187465 | JGI IMG/M metagenome (GOLD analysis project Ga0209427, IMG submission 187465) | Marine sediment microbial communities from White Oak River estuary, North Carolina - WOR-1-36_30 (SPAdes) (version 2) | ecosystem: Environmental > Aquatic > Marine > Intertidal zone >...
TGACATTTTGGTGTCAAAAAAGCTCAAAATGGCATAAGCTCACTGAAAACAAAAGATGAGGAAAACTATTGAAAAATAAGGGGTAAGTATGGAGCGGACGATGGGATTTGAACCCACGACCTTCTGCTTGGCAAGCAGACGTTCTACCACTGAACTACGCCCGCTTCAGTATCTATGTGCAAGCTGAGTTGCTGAATTATTTAAAATGTGTTTGAACTAGATCACCAATTTTCAGAGGGTTACTGCAAGAGAGAACCTTTACCGTGGATGTCTTCCTCTGGACATTGATGACGATTAAATTGCCAAACACCTTAACTAGGGCGGCCTTTTTTTTCGACCTCTCGTAAACTACCAATTGCTGTCCGAATTGGATGCCATCTTCCTCTCCAAGATCAATAAGTGCCCAGTCTCCGCTTCCAATCAGGCTATGTTCGTCCTGTGCATAGATAATTTTTCCTTTTGAGTCTTCTCCTTCGCGGGCAAGAATATCATAGCCGAGGTCTTTACCCAGCAGTCCTCCCTTTTCATCAAAAGGAACGAGGGAATATCCTACCATAACCGGAGCGCACGCTTTGTCCAGTTTGGCAGTGGCTCGGCTCACTCTTGCATCAGTAATCTTCGCTCTTCCCCTCATAAAAGTAAGATAACCATAATTTTTGATTTTCTGCCCGACCTCCAGTATCAAAAAAAGCTGCCCGTTCTCAAGGCCGTCCTTCTGTCCTTTGTTAAGATAAAAAATATCGCCCTCTCTAAGGAACAATCTTTCCTCTGTTCTTTCAGCGCTAACGATTTTTAGGTCCAGCCCATCCTTATTTTTCATAACAAAAAAAGAACAATAGAGGTCAGACTCTGAGATCAGAGGAAAGATATCCTTGTATAATCTCGCCTTCTTTACTTCCTGCTCTTGGCTCTCTCCTCTATCTAAAGAACTTGACTGTACTTCATCTCCCAGACAAAACAGGAAAAAAATTATCACCAAAGAAAAAAAGGTTTTCACGGATGTTTTATGAATGAGGCTTTTCATCATTGCTCCTTTTGGTAAATTTCGTCCTTTCAACGCTTTGACCTATTATATTTATATCCCTTAGATCTGTCAATATAAGTATAAATACCGTAAGCATTTCCAAATCCGCGTTAGAGAAGAGATCAGGATGGGTGATTGAGAAAACCGTGAGCAAGGCTGAGCGGGCATGGTTCCTCGACGGCAGGAGAGGAGAGCGAAGCCTGTATCCAAGCGGGATTTCCTCGCTGGAGAAATCCCGCGTGTTTTCGAAACACCCAGCCTGATCAACGATTTTCCCTTTTATAACGGAAAGTGAAAAGCTTGAATAAATGACCATTTTTTCATTTTTGCTTGACAACAATCCCTCTTCTTCATAACATAAGACAAGCTTCTAAACGGTAAAATAGCTAAGGAGGTTCACCTTGAACAAAAAAGAAATAGCGATGAAAATGGCTAAGGATGCCGGGACAACTTTTCTTCAAGCGGAAAAGGCCTTTAATTCCATGATAGAGGGAATCAAGGCTTCCTTGAAAAAGGGGAAAAGAGTGACCTTTTCAGGGTTTGGAAGTTTCGAAATTAAAACGAGAAAAGCACGGAAAGGAAGAAATCCGAAAACCGGGGCTGTTATCAACATACCCAAAAAAAAGAGAATCAAGTTCAATCCCAGCAAAAGCTTTAAAGATTCCCTTTAAGGCTAAAACGTAATTCAACCTTATTAAAAAAATTTTATATCTATAGGGAGGCACCTCTCACTCTTCATTGGACAAGGAAACTTCATTCCTATAAAATAATCTTCCTTGAAGAAATTGAAGCATAAAAAAATAAATATAGTTCTGCTGTTTGGCGGACGTTCTGCTGAACATGAAATATCTCTTATCTCTGCTACATCAATCTTCAAAAACCTCGATAAAAAGAAATTTGAAATTACTTCTATCTATATTAACAAAAAAGGCGATTGGAAAATTGTCGAATCACCCCTCCTCGCAGCTCCCACTCTGAATAAGGGCGATTTTTTTTCTTTCCTCCCCTGGAGCAAAAATGTTTCGCCTCTGACTATAGATGCGGATATCTATTTCCCTGTGCTCCATGGCCCGTACGGTGAAGATGGGACCATCCAGGGACTTTTTGAAATGGCTGATGTCCCTTTTGTGGGTGCATCTGTTATGGATTCTGCTATAAGTATGGACAAAGCCATGACAAAAATAATCCTCAAAGCGAAAAATCTGCCAGTGGTTAAACACCTAATTCTCCAGGATCAAGAATGGGCGAGGCAAAAAGAGGACATACTTTCGAAAATCAAAAAAGAGTTTGCCATTCCTTTTTTTGTGAAACCTGCCTGTTTAGGATCAAGTGTCGGAATTTCTAAAGTTAAAGAATATGGAGAAACTTCTGGCGCTCTGGAAGAAGCATTCCGCTACGATAAGAAAATCTTAGTGGAAGAGGGAATCAAAGGGAGAGAGTTGGAGTGCAGCATTTTAGGGAATGACTCTCCCCGGGCTTCGCTACCAGGGGAAATCATCCCTTACAGAGAATTCTATGATTACAAAGATAAATACATCGAAGGGAAAACTCGCTTCGGAATCCCTGCAAAACTTACCCCCGAACAAATTGAAGAAGTACAGCATCTTTCCCTAGAGACTTACAAGGCTGTTTTCTGCTCGGGGATGGCACGGGTAGATTTCTTAATGGAAGAGAAAACTGAAAAGATTTTCATAAGCGAACTCAACACCATTCCAGGCTTTACAGAAATCAGCATGTATCCTAAGCTTTGGGAAGTCAGCGGACTTCCCTTTCCTCAACTCCTCGAACAACTTATCGAGCTTGGCTTGGAAAAGCACCAAAAAAAGAAAAGAAGAAAGGAAAATTTCCTCCCGTGAGAGTCCTGGGAATAGACTATGGCGATAGCCACATCGGCCTAGCCGTAAGCGATAAGCTTCTTCTCACAGCTCAAACTCTGGGTAGCTATCGTTCAAAGAGCAAAGAAGAAGACAAAAAATACTTTAAAGAGCTTGTCTCAAAATACGAAATTGGCGAAATCGTACTGGGTTTTCCTCTTAGAATGGATGGAAGCCCGGGCACTCGGGTTGAAAAAACCAAAGAATTTGCAGATTGGCTCAAAAAGATACTTAAGATTCCCATCATTTTTTGGGACGAGCGACTGACAACAAAACAGGCTCTTCGGATTCTTAGCCAGCAAAAAATCAAAGCAAAAAGAAAAAAGATTTTAGAAGACCAAATCGCGGCCTCTGTTATCCTTTCAAGCTATCTTGAAAGCAAACGAGGTAAGAACCATGCTACTTAAGACCATCAAGATTGTTCTGGTTGTAGCAGTGGTGATCCCTCTTCTCCTTTCAGCATGGTTCTCCCTCGAATTCTATTTTGCTCCTAAGACTTCACCAAAGGAAATATTTTTCGTGGTTGATAAAGGACAAGGAGTCTATGACATTGCTAAAAACCTCAAAGAAAAAGGAGTTATCAAAAATAGGCAGTCTTTTCTTCTGGGGTATAACATTTATTACTCTTCAAAAAGTCTAAAGGCTGGAGAGTATATGTTTAATCTTCCTATTTCCCCAAAAGACATCCTAAAAATGCTCACAGATGGGAAAGTTTACCTTCATTCCTTGACCATTCCTGAGGGCTTGACAAGAAAAGAAATCGCTAGCCATCTTGAATCCTTGCATTTTACCGATGAAGAAGAATTTTTAGCGGCTTCTTTAAAGACAGAGATTATCTCCGCCTTGGATAAAGAAGCCGCAAATCTCGAAGGATACCTCTTTCCTGAAACTTATCATTTTCCAAGAGGAATTTCAGCCGAGAAAATTATCTCCACCTTCGTCTCCCAGTTTAAGGAAGTTTTCTCAGAGGGATGGCAAAAAAGAGCTGGCGAAATAAAAATGAGCCCAAGAGAAGTTGTCATCCTTGCTTCATTGGTCGAAAAAGAAGCTTCCCTCAGCGAGGAAAAAAAACTTGTATCGGCCGTATTCCACAATCGCTTAAAGATACGAATGAAACTGGATTGCGATCCTACAATCATTTATGTGCTCAAAGAAGAAGGAAGTTTTAAAGGCCGCCTCCTGAAAAAGGACCTACAACTCAAATCTCCCTATAATACCTACCGCAATCGGGGTCTTCCTCCCGGCCCTATCTGCAGCCCAGGACGAGAATCCCTCGAAGCTGCTCTCTATCCTGCCCAGGAAAAATACCTTTATTTCGTTTCTAAGAAAGACGGCAGCCACCACTTCAGCACCAGCTTTAGAAACCACCAGAATGCTGTAAGAAAATATCGGAAAATAGGAGACAAATAAGGCTGAAAAAATTACCTGCAGGGCATCATCATCGAAGTGCGGATTAGGTTAATCAAACAGTAACAATAAGGTGGGCTTGATAAATCAAGCCCCTGCAAATAATTCAAATACATACATTTTATCTCTGAAAATATCGGTAGAAAAAAAATACTGGTTCTGCTATATTGATTATTCGTCAACGAGGAAAGTACTTCCTCAATAAAAAGAATTTAATAAACGCCATAATCTAAAAAGGATAAATAATTTAGATCGGTAAGATAGGAGGAAACATGAAAACCAGAAATCTTGTAATTCCAGTTCTCCTCTTGGGATTTATCCTGAGCTTGCTCTTGGCCACAAACCTCGCCGCTCTGAATAAGGCAGCGAAGCCTCAAGAAGAGTCTGTCCGCATCCCCAAGGAAGTTAAAACCGTTTTTGAGGAGGGCATTCTAACCCGTGAGGCACGTCTGGACATTCCTTTCACTATCACCAACCATCTTTATCTTCCTGCCCGAGAAAATGTGCACAGCATCTTTTTCTTTAAAGTGAAAAACGCAGACCTTGGTTTCGCTCCCATCGCGCAGGCTCCAGCAACCCCGGCGAAGAAAGAAGAAGAGAAGGAAGCCCCACCTGAAACCGAAATTGTCCCCACAAAACTTCAGTGCAATTTCCATATTTTTCTTCAAGTCAACAGGATGGAAAAAAACGCACCTGGAGAAGTGGTCAATGAAATCTATATACCCGTTAGTTTCGAGGCAGAGAGCAGCTCCTATGAACCTGATAAAGAGGAGCTTTACACAACGGCTTATCCTATTCCTCCAGGTAATTATATTTTGTCTATGGCCATAGCTTCTCAGGATTTAGGAAAAATCGGAACTCAATACTTCGAGTTCTCGCTTCCTGATCCGTTATCTTCCCCCGATGGCCTTGACACAACGCCTGTCTTTTTTATCGATAAAATAAAAAGAATGTCCGCTCCTGAGAACCGGGTTGAAGTTCATAAGGACTTCTTTACCTATTCTGTTCTCCAGATCGAAGCTAATGTTGACAGGGTCTTTTCTCCAAAGGATAACTTTGAAGTTTTCTTTTATATTTTTGGAGCTCAACCCTCGGAGACGGGAAAATATGATATTGAAGTAGGCTTTGAGGTCTATAAAGGAGAAGAGCTAGCAATCCGCTTTAGCCCGGGCAAATACGAGGCACCCCTTGTTCCACAACCTCTTCACTTGAAACAAACTATTATAATAACGTCTGGAGAAGAACAACGGACAGAAATCCGAGACCTGGAGCCCGGGAAGTATGCTCTTTCTTTAAAAATCTCAGACAAGGTATCAGGAAAATCTGAAAAGAAAACTATCGATTTCGAGGTAAAATAACAAGACATCCTCGGGAGTTTTCTCCAAAACCTTCTGGCAGTATTCTTGAGTCTTTTCTTATTTTTCCTGTTTTAAATAAAAATTTCCGGTATAGTGTTTAATCACGTGAATATCGGAATACTATCGAAAAATCTTCTTGTAACCTTCGACTGCTTCCTTATATTTCCCTTCCTCAAAATGGAATATTCTTTAAATTATTCTTTTTCTTGAAATGTCATTCTTTATTCCTTAAACTTAATCTAACTACGATGAAGTATGTGGCTGACCTTCATATCCATTCCAAATTCTCAAGAGCCACTTCCCGGGAGATGGTCCTGGATACCCTTGCTTACTGGGCCAAGATAAAGGGAATACAACTTCTGGCAACAGGCGACTTCACCCATCCTGAATGGCTATTTCTACTCAAGCAGAAACTCCAACCGCAAGGAAACGGATTCTTTTGTTTAAAAAATATCGTTCCCTCCAATAATGAATACCTGAAATCTCTTCATCCTTCCCCTGAGGATGTCTCGTTTATCCTCTCCACAGAAATAAGCTTTATCTATTCTAAAAAAGGAAAAGTCAGGAAAATTCACATCCTCCTCCTCGCTCCAGATTTTGACTCTGTCGATAAAATCAACCAGAAGCTCTCCGGCCTGGGCAACCTGCGCTCTGACGGCCGCCCGATTCTGGGCATGGATGCTAAAGCCTTTGTTAAAATCGTCTCCGATCATTGCCCAAACTGCGTGGTCATTCCTTCCCATATCTGGACTCCCTGGTTTTCTCTTTTTGGAGCTAACTCTGGCTTTGATTCTATTGAGGAATGTTTCGAAGAGACAACTCCTTTTATCTTTGCCCTGGAAACAGGCCTCTCCTCAGATCCTCCGATGAACTGGCTTCTCTCCTGTCTCGATAAGTACACTTTAGTCTCAAACTCTGATGCCCACTCTCCCTCCAAGATAGGAAGAGAGGCCAATGTTTTCGACACAGAATTCAGCTACAAAGGCCTAGTAGAAGCGATAAGAAGTAAAAATCCTGATAAATTCCTCCGCACAATTGAATTTTTTCCAGAAGAGGGAAAATATCACTATGACGGACACCGCAAATGCGGAATCCTTTTCTCTCCCAGGGAAAGCTTACAACACAATAATATCTGCCCCAAATGTGGGAAGAAACTCACCATCGGCGTGATGCACAGAGTAGAGGAGCTATCCGACCGTGACCAGGGAAACTCTCCTCCCCTCAGAATTCCTTATTTAAACCTCATTCCCTTAAATGAAATTATAGCCCAGGCGATCGAAAAAACTGCAGAGTGTAAAAGCGTCTGGGATATCTATTTTCGTTTCATCCATGAATTCGAGAACGAACAGAATATATTAACAGAAGTTAGCTCAGCGGAATTAAAGCGAATCCATCCAGAGAGGATCAGCCTTGGGGTGGAGCGGATGAGAAAAGGAGCGGTGAAAATAGTACCCGGGCATGATGGATGCTTTGGAGATATCAATCTTTTCGAGAAGGATACCTACGAAGAAGAAACTCAAGGACAGCTCAAGCTTTTCTGAAAAAACAATCAGCGAAACTGATTTTTTTAGAAACTATAAGAGGCAAATTAGATAAATGTCATTAGGAGAAGCTGAGAGAGATTCCCGGCATATCATTGCAAGGAGCGTAGAAGATTCCCCGCATGTCATTGCGAGCCCTGAAAGGGCGAAGCAATCCCTTAGAAAAAGGTTGAGATTGCCACGGCGCTTAGCGCCTCGCAACGACTTCGTCGGATTGCCACACTCCCTTCGGTCGCTCGCAATGACAATGTAAAAACCTTTCTTGTACTTGTATTAATTTAATGAGTGCATCTTACAAAAATGAAAATTGATTTTGGAAAAAACGAATTCAGCGAGCACATTCGCCTGACGCTTTTAGCGGTGCTCGTCGGTATTATGGCCGGTCTCGCTTCGGTCGTCTTTAAAATCATGATTCGTTTCTTCCAGAGTCAGTTCTGGCGAGCAGAAAGCTTCATCTCTTCTGTCTCTTCTCAGCCATGGTACCTTACAATCCTCATCCCGGCAATTGGAGGCTTAATTATTGGCCCTATTATTTACTACGGGGCAAGAGAAGCCAAGGGCCATGGCGTGCCTGAAATAATGGAAGCCCTTTTCTTCAGGGGAGGACGTATCCGAACTAAAGTGGTAGCCATAAAAGCCCTGGCATCTTCCATCTGTATCGGCTCTGGAGGCTCTGTAGGGCGGGAAGGCCCCATCGTCCAGATCAGCTCCAGCCTGGCATCAACAGTCGGCAAATTGTTCCGGATAAAAGAAAGAGGGATGCGGACCTTGGTTGCTGCCGGAGCAGGAGCCGGCATAGGAGGAACCTTTAATGCGCCGATTGCAGGAGCTCTTTTTGCAGTAGAAGTCCTTCTGGGAGAATTCGGCATCTTCTCTTTTAGCCCGATAATTATCGCTTCTGTCATCTCCACCCTGACATCAAGGCTCATCATGGGCGATTTTTCAGCTTTTACTGTCCCTAAATATACGCTCATCAGTGTCTGGGAGATCGGTCCCTATATACTGCTGGGAATAGTGAGCGGATTAGTGGCTATAATCTTCATTAAGGCTCTCTATTTTTTTGAGGATAGATTTGATAGTATCCGTCTTCACCCTCTCCTGAAACCGGCTCTCGGAGGTCTTTTAATCGGAGGAATCGGCTTTGGTTTACCTCAGATATTTGGAGTCGGATATGACTCAATTGATGCCTGTCTGCAAAATCAGTTGGGATTCTGGCTTGCTTTTCTTCTTATCTTTGCGAAAATTCTGAGCACCTCCTTAACCCTGGGCTCTGGCGGTTCTGGTGGGATTTTTGCCCCTTCCCTTTTTATGGGCGCTATGACAGGAAGTTTTATCGGTTCATTCTTTCACCAATATTTCCCTTCTTCCATCTCTTCCCCTGGCGCTTTTTCTCTGGTGGGAATGGGAGCAGTAGTGGCAGCAGCGACGCATGCTCCTATGACTGCTATAATCATAATCTTTGAATTAACCAATGACTATAAAATCATCCTCCCCCTGATGCTCTCCTCTATCATCGCTTCCTTCTTGACTATAGGCATCCATAAAGAATCAATCTACACCATGAAGCTCATGCGAAGGGGCATCCTCTTCAAAGAGGGGAGAGAAGTGAATATCTTAAGGTCTCTTCTCGTAAAAGACTTTATCAGTCAGGACTATCATGTATTCTTGAATACAGAGCAAGTCGAGAAAATTATTGACCAGGCTATTGGTGGCAAATACCACGCTTTCCAGATTGTGGACTCCAAAAACAATTACGTGGGTTGCTTCGCCCTGAATCAACTGAAACAACTCGTTCCAAAGAAAGAGGAGCTGGGACCTTTCATCATTGGCCAGGACCTGGCTGTTCCCGGTATTCAGCTTGACTTTGAAGACAATCTTGAGCAAGCCATGGAAATCTTCGGCCGGGAAGATGTGGCTGAAATCGCCGTGTTGAGGGATAAAAAAATTATTGGGGTTGTGAAAAGAAAGGATGTCATCGAAGCTTATAACCATGAAATTGCCAAGAGAGAGGCTGCCTCTGGATTGGTCCAGAAGCTAAAGTTTACTAATGTGACAAAAACGATCGATATCGGAAAAGGATACAGAATAATGGAGATAGATGCTCCTCCTTCCTTCTGGGATAAAAGCTTGAAAGAACTCAACTTGAAGGCTCGCTACCAAACCGATGTCCTGCTTATCAAAAGGAAGTCCCCGCCTCAAACCATCACTCTTCCCTCTGCGGATGAAATCATCAAAGAAGAAGACGTTCTGATCATTGCTGGGCTTTCAGGAAATATCAAAAAAGTCACAAAGAGGGCATCAGTTGCCCGCTAATCCTTCCACAAAGCAGTAAGAGTCTAAGGTTGAAAGTAAAGAGAGTAGGAGAAGGGGAACAAAATTTACCTCTTGGATTTATAAGTGTAAAAAGCGAGATCTCAGTTAGTTTGACATATGCTTCTTCTTATTTTATCTAAATTTCATAGAGCAGAATTTTGAAGCTAAATCTATTATCATTATTCCAAATTAAAGGAGGATAAAATGCACAAAAGATTTTTATTATTTTTACTACTTGCCTTTTTATTAGCTAGTTTTCTATCTTTTGCGGCACCCCAGAATCTTACCGAACAAGAAAAAGAGTGGCTGGCAAAGGCTTATCGACATGATAAGAATGGCTGGATTTTTTTGCATATTGAAGGTGGACCTTTTGAAAGAGGATTCCAGCGAGGCTATTTAACCGCCAATGAAATTGATGAATTCCTCAAAGCAGTGGCCTATATCCAAGAATTTGAGACCGCCAAGGAACTTGATTTTTTTGTTGAGGCTGCTTCGAGAGTTTTCAAGAACAAAGTTTCTGAAGAATATATTGAAGAAATGAAGGGAATGGTGACAGGAGTTGAAAAAACAGGGAAAAGAGTAACTTTTGAAGAAATGCTTTTTATGAATGGATTCATTGATATTCTCTGGCACTGGTGGCCTCAGGAAAAGCAATCAACAGAACTCTATCGCCCAGGATGCAGTGCTTTTATTGCTACTGGAGGGGCAACTGCTGATGGCAAGATAGTTATGGCTCATAATTCATGGTATTCTTACGCCCTTCTTAGATTTTGTAATATTATTGTTGATATAGTTCCAGACAAAGGGCATCGAATTCTGATGCAATCTTGGGGACCCTGTATATACAGCGCCACTGATTTTTTTATCACTGGATCAGGTCTAGTTGGAACAGAAACAACTATTGGAGGTTTTGAGGGATTCGATCCAGAGGGGATTCCTGTTTTTGAAAGAGCAAGGAAAGCAATGCAATACGCCAACAGCATTGATGAATGGGCAAAAATAATGATTGAAAACAATAATGGCGCTTACGCAAATTCCTGGATGTTGGGAGATATCAGGACCAATGAGATTGCTCGCCTTGAGCTCGGCCTAAAGCATCATAGCTTAGAAAAAAAGAAAGATGGATATTTCACAGGTTCAAATATTGTGGATAATATAAAGATTTTAAGAGAAGAGACCAATGCGACCTATGATGATGTAAGAGATTTTTGTGTGGCTCGCCGGGTACGTTGGAAGCAGTTAATGAAAAAATATTATGGAAAAATTGATGTCAAAGCCGCCAAACTAATGCTGGCTGATCATTATGATGTTTATTTAGAGAAAGAGATACCGAGCTCCAGAACAATTTGCGGTCATTGGGAACTAGACGATGGAAGAGTACCGCAATCTCTTGGTGCTTACCTTCCTGGGGGAACTGTGGATGGAAAAGTCGTTGACTCAAATATGGCAAAAAATTTCGAGCTCTGGGCAAAATGGGCAAGCTCTTGTGATATTGGTTTCGATGCCAAGAAATTCTTAGAGAAACACCCTCAATATGAATGGCTGGAAGGATATTTAAAAGATTTACCTGCCGAGCCCTGGACGATCTTTCCCTTAAAGGAAAAAAAATAATAAGAATAATAAGGGGCAGGTTACTTAGCTAATTTGTCAGCTATCTATTTTTTCTCAGGAGAAACAGACAGAATCTTCTTAACTAGCTCTGGTTTATCTGGTAATAAGCCAGATTTGGGCAGGCGAGGCAAAAGTACGGCCCAGTTATAATCAGCTTTAAACACCTTCTTAAATAAAGGCAAAGACTCCTCTACCCGGTCTAAGCTGGCCAGTGTAACAGCGTGCCAAAAGACCATCTCCATATTGTCTGGAGTTAGTTGTTCCGCTGCGCTGTACTCCTTTAAAGCTGCTTCAACATTTTCCTGAGCTAAATATTCATCTCCTCTATTCATGTGCTCATAAGCCCTATGAACTTTTACTAATCGCTTTAACTCTACTGTCGGGTCAGGATGATCTTCAACACGAAGATCAATAATTCGATCTCGCCAGAGCTGACCGGTAGGTTGTCCGCTAACAACAATAATTGCCGCAGACTGACGCCCCCGAATGTCGCCTCCCTCTTTTTCGGCCGCTTCTAATGCAGCCATTAAACGCTCGATGAGATCGCCTTTTGTGGATTGATAAGCATCTGCCATGGCCTTCCAGACTGTGTTTTTAAGCATGAGGTTAGCTTGAACCGAAAATTGATTGCCCGTATAATGGCCTGCTTCAATGATGCACGATTTCCCAGTGTGAGCTGCTACCCTTCCTTGGCTATCTATCATTGCTACCTGTCTCACTTCTCTATTCGGATCTATCTCAACGAGAGCTTTTAAGGCTTGAGGAGCACTCTTGCCGGCTCTCATTAAATCCAATCCGAGAGGACCATATGAAGCCTCTACGAAGGATTGAGTGGCGATTGCTCCAACTCCGGCTTCTACCCAGGGAACAAGGGGTCCCACAGAAAACCAATGCGACTGAACTGCCACCCCAAGTTGTCCGGTATCTGGGTCTCGAGCCACAATCGAGTAAGTATGGATCGGTCTGTTTAAATCTCTCTCGATGATTTTTTCCCCGAAGCATGGAGCAACTATTGAGATAACAATAGTAGTGGCTAAAATAAATTTTTTCATGATACACCTCCTTCAAATAAGTTTGTTTAATTTCAGTTTAAAGATTAATTTCCTTCTTTTAAGTTCTTTGTTAGTCTTAATTTCCTGGCTTTTTAAACTTATATCTCTAAAAATTTCATTAAGTCAAGCCCCATAGCGAATAAATGGGGCCTGGCCCCATTTATTCTCAAGGCTTCGCTCTCCTCTCCCTATTGGAGAGACTGCACAGCCTGTTCCGAGCGTAGCGAAGGAATCTTCTTAGCTCCTCGCAATGCCCGCTCAGCCTTTCTCACGGTCCTCTCACCATAGAGCCTTCACCAAGCAAGGGAACCCGACGAAGGATTAAAAAATGACCCCTCTCTCCTTTGGGTTTCTTGACAACACCCCTTTTAAGCCTTATATTAAAGCATAAGCGAGGAATGACCATGGAAATAGAAATGAAAATAAAAGGGCTCGTTGTTGATCCCATATCTAAAATGCACATTGTTGTGCTTGAAGACCTCAATAGCGAACGTATGCTTCCGATCTGGATCGGAGTTTTTGAAGCCAACGCCATTGCCCTCAAAATAGAAAACATAGCCACCCCTCGGCCTATGACCCACGACCTATTAAAAAGCTTTCTGGATGAACTCAATATCTCGATCGAAAAGATCGTAGTCAACGATGTCAGAGACAATACTTTTTTTGCCCAGATCCATTGCCGCAACAAGGATCAAACTATTACCATAGATTCCCGCCCTTCTGATGCAATTGCTTTAGCCCTTCGGGCAGAGGCACCAATATTTGTGGAAAATGAAGTTGTAAAAAAAGCTCACAGTCTAAAATTCGACGATAATCTGGAAGACTCAGAAAAACTGAAGAAGTGGCTGGAAGGATTAAAGCCCGAAAACTTCGGCAAATACAAAATGTAAATTCATCCCCTCCTTCACCTACCTCACATAACCTCATCACTATGCCAGGGGAAGCGTCTTTTTCCCGTGATATAAAAGGCTCAGGGGGGTGTTGAGAAAACCGTTTGAAGGCTGAGCGGGCATGGTTCCTCTCTGGAGAGGAGAGCGAAGCCTGAAACCGAGCTGGTTTTGACTCGCTGGGGCAAAACCAGCGTGTTTTAGAAATACCTACCCTGAGCCTATATTATGTCTTCCATCACGGAAAAAAAGATGCTCACTATGCGAGGTTGGGCTTTGACTTTATCTACGTCCTCAATGTGAATAGCAGATAAAGTCCGATTAATCCGAAAATCAGGTTTGGTCCCCAGGCAGCCAAAAAAGCACTCAGATAATTAAGATAGCCAACGCTCTTGAAAATTCCTATCCCACCCCAATAGATCATAGCAATAGCAATGCTCAAGCCGATGCCAACCAGGGCCCCCCTCTTTCCCATAGAAAAAGCAAAAGGAATCCCGAGGAGAGTCATGATCAAACTGGCAACAGGAAAAGATATTTTATAGTTCAAATCAACCTTGAACCTCACCGTATCAAAATCACGCTCTTCGAGCTCTTCTATATACTGCCTGAGTTCTGTATAACTCATCTGCTCAGGGACTTTATATCTCTTCTTGAAATGATCCTTGTCTTCAGCGTCCAGTAAATCAATTTCATCTTTTTTCTCGAATTTTGTAGGCCTGCCGTTGACAAACTCTCTTGACCAGCCATTCACTAAAGAAAGATGACCGTCACTTAAATAGCCCCTTTCAGAGTAAATCCTTCTTTTAAAAGACCATGTTGAAGGATCGAAATCATAAATCGAGAGCTGACTGAAGACAGACTGTTGCAGATCAAAATAATTGTAATGGTAAATTCTATTTTTTTCTTTGCTCAAAACCCAGCGGCGATCAAGGTAGCTGTAGCTCCGCGCAGGAACATCATTAATCTTGTTCCAGATCTCTTCTTTTTTCTTGTTGGAATAGGGGAGAACATTTTCCTGAAGATAAAAAGAAAGAAAACTCACCAGGGCGGCCATAAGAAGGACAGGGAGAATGATGCGATAAAGGCTTATGCCACAAGCCTTCATGGCTGTTATTTCATTGAATTTGGTTAAAAGACCCAGAGATAAAAGGGTTGTGGTCAAAGCAGTGACAGGAAGAATATAATGAATAAACTCTGGAATACTGTAGCGAATAAACTCAAAGAGGAGAATAAAAGGCTTATCATGCTCATAGACATTATCGATCCGCTCAAAAAAAGTAACGATTATTGAAATTAACAGCAGACTGAAAAATACGAGCGAAAACACTGCCAAGTATTTTCTGATGGTATAGCGATCCAAGATATTGGGAAAGCGAAGCGCAAGGCGAGGCCAGTTTCTGGAAAACATCCTTTTTTTTGGAAGAAACTCCTGCTGCCTTCTCCTGAAAAAGCCGGAAAGGCCGGCAAAGGGCTTGGATTCTTTTAGCGACTTGAGGAATAGATAAATGCCAATCAGGAGCAGCAGTATGTTTGGCCCCCATATTCCTAGCAAAGGAGAGAGTTTCCCATCCATAGCCATTTTCTCTCCTGCAGTGATCAGCACGTAATAGATTAAAATTATTCCCAGACTGATCGTGAAGCCGCTGGTTCTCCCTCCCTTGCGTGTTGAAGCACCGAGAGGAAGACCTAAAAGACCGAAAATTAAACAGACAAAAGGCAGGGCGAATTTCTTATTAATCTCGACCCAGTAAGAAAGATAGTCCTTCCCTCTGCGCGAATAATCAAACTCTTTTTCAGCTGCTTCTTCCTTCTCTATCCTAAGCCTGGCTAAATCTTGCTTGATGATTTTTATATCCCTGAATAGCTCTCCGATATCCTTCTCTCTCACCCGCTTTTTCTGGGAAATGGAAGTGAAAAGGCTCTCCACGTTGATTTCTTCTTCAATTTTCTCGAAAGATGTCACTCCGTATTTCTCTGGATCGGAGAGGGGATAAGAATGCAGAGTTCCATCGAAAAGCTCAAGGACGGCTCTTTTCATTTCTGGATAGAAGTTAAGCTTTCCTCTCTTTGCAGATATAACTCTGGGTTCTTCTGGTGGGTCGGAAAAATAGACGAAAATATTCTCCCAGTCTCTTGTTTGAGTGATACCCTGGATAAAAATGACCGTATTGGGGATGGATTCATTGAATTCTCGAGGATGAATCTTAAACTGAACCTTTGTCAGGACAGATTGATAAAGCGTCTGGATCAGCTTGTAGTTGGAGTGAGGTGCAAGATAGAGAGCTAAATAAGAAGTCAACAGCCACCCGCAGATCGAAAAGATCAGAACCGGTCGGAGAAGCCTCTTATAGCTAATCCCTAAGGTTTTAAAAGCCATTATTTCCGAGTCAGAGGAAAGGCGGCTCAGACCGCCCAAGATCCCCATCAGGACAGCCATCGGCACGGTAAAGGCCAGAATAGAAGGAATTAGGTAGACGAAAATTACAGCCGCGGCCTTGAAAGCGACTCCTCTGGTTATGAAAATCTCAGAGAACTGAAGAATTTGGTTCATTAAAAGAACAAAAGTGTAGATAAGAAGGCCAATAAAAAAAGGAGGGGCTATCTCTTTTATGATATAGCGGTCAAAATATTTGAACACTCTGTTTATATACCATAGAAAAGCGCCAAAAAAAAGAAAGGGGTCAGGTCTTGTTTTTTGCCTTCATCAAAGAAAGGGATCACGTAAAGGGGTCAGGTCTTGTTTTTTGCCTTTGCTAATATAAACGCAATTTAATTTGTGGGATCAGGCCTTGCCATCGGGAAAACATATTTTCCTGCAACTTGTCCTTATGGCATTCCGTTGGAAAAGGCCTGACCCCGAGGATTAAAGAGCTACTCCCTCATTTCATAAATAAGCAGGGGGAGTGTAATAAAATATCATTCTGAAGATAGTATATATCTGTCTTGCTTTCAACCTAGTTATGAAATTTTGATGTGGTTTTATGAGATTTTTGAGACAGGCAAAAAACAAGACCTGACCCCAATCCCAAGGCAAAAAACAAGACCTGACCCCGAATATTAATACATATCGCCGGGTGGTGGGGGATACTTGGGTCCTTTCTCCTCTTCAGGAATATCAGATACTAATCCCTCTGTGGTCAAGAGTAATCCTGCAATGCTTGCAGCGTTTTGGAGGGCTATCCGGACAACTTTTGTTGGATCCAGAACACCAGCTTTAACTAAATCTTCAAACTTCTCGGTTAGAGCGTTGAATCCCATGTTCTGCTCCATATCTTTCACCTTCTCAACAGTAATAGAGCCTTCATGACCTGCATTGTCTGCGATTTGACGAAGAGGCTCTTCTAAGGCCCTCCTGATAATATTGACACCGATTTGCATGTCATCATCTAACTTTAAGGCATCGAGGAGCTTTTGGCATCTTAAAAGAGCAACTCCTCCTCCAGGAACAATCCCTTCCTCAACTGCGGCCTTGGTGGCATGCATGGCATCTTCGACTCTCGCCTTTTTCTCTTTAAGCTCAGTCTCGGTGGCAGCACCGACTTTAATCAGGGCAACTCCGCCGACCATCTTGGCCAGTCTTTCCTGAAGCTTCTCCTTATCATAATCAGACGTTGTATCCTCAATCTGAGTTCTGATCTGTTTTATTCGGGCCTGGACATCTTCCTTTTTTCCTTCACCCTCAACAATCGTAGTGTTATCTTTATCAATAACCACTTTTTTGGCTTTACCCAGCCAGTCAATCCCGACATTTTCAAGCTTCACTCCGATGTCTTCAGTGATAACCTTCCCGCCGCTGAGAATGGCAATATCCTCCAGCATGGCCTTCCGCCTATCACCAAATCCAGGAGCCTTTACAGCAGAGCAGTGAAAAGTGCCTTTGAGCTTGTTGACTACAAGAGTTGCCAGGGCCTCACCCTCAACTTCCTCAGCAATGACCAACAAGGGATTTCCCATCTTGGCCACGTTTTCAAGAAGAGGCAGAAGCTCTCTCAGGTTGCTGATTTTCTTTTCATGGAGAAGAATAACAGGGTTCTCCAAGACACATTCCATCCTATCAGGATCGGTGATGAAATAAGGAGAAAGATAGCCGCGGTCGAACTGCATTCCTTCAACCACTTCCATGGTAGTCTCCAAACCCTTCGCTTCTTCCACGGTTATCACGCCGTCCTTTCCAACCTTATCCATCGCTTCAGCAATGATTTTGCCCACAGACTCATCATTATTGGCTGAAATAGCTCCGACTTGGGCAATCATTTCACCGCTCACATCCCGACTTAGCTTCTTCAATTCTTTGACAACCTCTTCTATGGCTTTGTCGATTCCCTTTTTAATTAAATTAGGATTAGCACCGGCAGTCACATACTTCAATCCCCCAGAAAAGATCCTCTGAGCTAAAACGGTTGCCGTTGTCGTTCCGTCCCCGGCAACATCTGAAGTTTTGGAAGCAACTTCTTTTACAAGCTGGGCTCCCATGTTCTCCAGGGGATCCTTTAGCTCAATTTCCTTAGCCACTGTTACGCCGTCCTTGGTGCTGGTTGGGGAACCGAATTTCTTATCCAAAACAACATTTTTTCCCCTGGGGCCTAATGTTTCCTTGACCAAGTCGCTTAATGTATCGACGCCCTTTTTTAGCGCCTGTCTGGCATCTTCACCGAGTGTAATTTGTTTTGCCATTTTTTCCTCCTTCTAGCAAAAATTAGGTGATTTTAGCTAAAATCTCTTCTTCACGAACGATAATATGCTCAACATCACCTATGGTCACTTCGGTCCCGCTGAATTTTCCGATGAGGACCTTATCACCCTTCTTAACATCCAGAGGAATAACTTTTCCTTCTTCTGTCACACGGCCTTTCCCCACTTCTATTACTTTTGCTTCCTGGGGTTTCTCCTTTGCAGTATCAGGAATGATTATTCCACCTTTCTTTATTTCCTGCTCTTCTAATCTCTTTAGAAGAACTCTGTCGTGTAAGGGTATCACCTTCATTTAAACCTCCTTAATATGTATAATTTTTTTAGCAGATTTTCTGGAAGATTGCTAATCTTAGCTCAATTTCCCCCTTTTTGTCAAGAAAAAAGTGGCAAAATTAGCACTCTTAGCAGGAGAGTGCTAAATTTTCTTAAGAATCTTTAAAGATTTGGCCCGGTTACGAAGGGTGTTGCGGTGAACCCCCAGGGCGTTGGCCATTTTTGTCATATTCCCCTTGTATTTTTTCGCTGCTTTCTCGATGTAGATTTTTTCGAATTCTTTCAGCGCATCTTTCAGAGACAATTCTCGCTCCACCATTTCATCGATTACGATCTCCAGTTTTTGATGAATGTTGAGTTTGTCAGATTTTCTTTCCATCTTTTTCCACCCTTCTTGTGATTTCTTGATAAGCTTCCTTGAATCGTTCCTTAAGCTCCTGAGGTATAAGGCTGATTATAGCCCTGGTTATTTGAAGACAAACCGGGGAAAGCGCAGATTCCTTCAAGGCCTTTTTGCTTATGGGAAACACCAGGAGAGCAAAAACAACAACACCACAGATGAGAATCCCTTTCAGGAGTCCTAATCCTCCTCCTAAAATATTATTGAGGAGCTTTAAGGGCCCTTTTATAAACTTGGAGAGACAATATGAAGAAACCCACCCCAGGCAGAGCACTACTAAAAATATGGTTAAAAAGCCCAAAAAATGAGCCAGGATTTCGTTAGAGACAAACCTAAGATAAAGCCAGGAGACCTGGGAATAAAAACCAAGGGCCAAAATCAACCCAATAATCACTGCAAGAAGGCCAAAAACCTGCTTCACAAGTCCTTTAATGATGCCCAGAATAGAGGTCAAGGCCAAAATGCTGATCAAAATAACATCAATCCAGTTCACGCCAGTTCACTTCTTTCTTTTTCTCAATTCCTCTACCATCCAGTATTGACCCTCTCTCAGGGATCCAAAGGGAATGTGAGGTTTTATTTTTCCATGAAAATCAGACCCGGCTATCGGAACAAGATCCAGCTCTTCAGCAATCTTCTTGTAAAGCTCTGTCTGGGAAGGATCATGATAAGAAGTGTAAACTTCTAGCCCTTCAAGCCCGCTTTCTTTCAGAATTGCGATATCTTCTCTGGAAGCCTTCTGAAAATATGCCCCAGGATGAGCAAGAACTGGAACGCCTTCTGTCTCGGAAGCAACCTTGAGAACATCCAATAAGCTCAGATTTTGCTTGGGAACCCATGCTGGTTTACCCTTCACGAAATAATCTTCATAAAAAAGATAAGGGGCAAGGAGTCGATTTTTTTCGCTAAAATATTTCACGAATGCGGGATTTTTTTTCCTTTCAGCCTTGCGAAGCAAAACCTGGGCAATTGTCACTCCTAAGGGAGGGGTGGATTTTGAATCTTTAGCTATCTCTTTCCAGCTAATATCAAATCCGATGTCCTGAAGTTTACGAACACGCTCCTTGGCCTCTGTAATCCTTTTCTTCGAAGCCTGAGCGATAAGTTTGAAAATGATCTTCTTCTTCCAGCTTACAAAGGGAAGAAGAAGATGAAACTCGCGGCCGCCGAAAAGAGTTGTAAGCTCGATGCCAGGGATAACCTCAACGCCTGCATCTTCGCCGAACTGTAAAGCTTGAGGATAAGCGGCAACTGTATCATGATCGGTAATAGAAATAGCTTCCAGGTTATTCTCTCTTGCGAGCTGGACAATATGAAAAGGAGAAAGGCTGCCGTCGCTACTTTTGTTGGAATGAATATGCAGATCGACTTGCCCTTGCATTATAATTCATTCTTTCCTGTTAAAAGACTATAAATTTCAAGATATCTTTTCGATGTCTGTTCGATAATGGACTGGGGCAATGGAGGGGGCGGGGATTCTTTATCCCAGTCTGTGCTTTCCAGGTAATCACGAACAAATTGCTTATCCAGGCTGGGCGGAGATTGTCCAGGAGAATAGCTGGCCAATGGCCAGAATCGAGAAGAATCTGGAGTAAAGATTTCATCAACAAGTATAAGCTCATCTTTTAAAAGCCCGAATTCGAATTTTGTATCGGCAATAATAATCCCCTTAGAGAGAGCATGAAAGGATGCTTTCTGAAAGAGCTCCAAGCTTATCTTTTTTACCTTATCGGCAAGTTCAGGTTCAATCAGCTTTTGCATCTCCTTAAAAGATATGTTTTGATCATGTTCCCCCTCTTCAGCCTTTGTAGCAGGAGTGAAGATTATCTCCTCCAATCTGTCGGCTTCTCTCAAACCAGAAGGAACTTTAACGCCGCTAATCTTCCCTGTGGCTTTATAATCTTTCCATCCTGAACCGGAGAGATATCCTCGGACAACGCATTCTACAGGAATCACTTCTGTCTTGTGGGCCAGCATGGATCTTTTCTCCAGGATATCCTTATATTTGAGGAGCACTCGAGGAAACTTGTCTATCTCGTCCGTCACCAGATGATTGGGGCAAACGAGTGAAGTGAACTCAAACCAAAACTTGGAAAGCTGCGTTAAGATTTTTCCCTTATCCGGAATGAGAGAAGGAAGAACATAATCAAAAGCAGAAATGCGGTCCGAAGCAATTATAAGGAGCTTGTCTTCTATTTCATATACGTCACGGACTTTTCCTTTTTTATATAAAGGAAGTTCTGGAATTGAAATCTCGGAATATGCGCCGGCCATTGCAAGCTAAAGAATAAAAAAAATAAATTTAAAAAGCAACTAAAAGGTTTTGGGAAATAGCCTCGCTCCCCTTCAGATTTTTAACGCCATTCTCCATTCGCTCTTCTCGGCGGCTGCGTAACTCACTGCGCTCAAACATACTCGCCGGTCCACTGCGTGGACTGCCCTCGCCAGGCGAAGGCTGTATGGTGAAAAAACCGTGAGAAAGGCTGAGCGGGCATGGTTCCTCTCCGAAGGAGAGGAGAGCGAAGCCTTGATCCGAGTTGCTTTTGACTCGCTGGGACAAAAGCAAC
>Ga0209427_10002656_pt1 | contig 20997 bp, 17 predicted proteins | sample DeeMarSWOR136_30_FD_187465 | JGI IMG/M metagenome (GOLD analysis project Ga0209427, IMG submission 187465) | Marine sediment microbial communities from White Oak River estuary, North Carolina - WOR-1-36_30 (SPAdes) (version 2) | ecosystem: Environmental > Aquatic > Marine > Intertidal zone >...
CGCTTTGAAAGGTCTGAGCATGAATTAATCTTATGAACTTATCAATTCATACAATTTGCCCGAAACTTCATAGGCCATTTCTTCACTGCCAAGGAGGGGCACATTTTCTTCCTTTGCTTTTTGAAGCGTGTCTTCATCAGGCTCGCGGTTATTGACGATGATTATCCCCGACAGGTCTTTCAATTTGGCCACGGCGATAATATTCTGATGGGTCTGTAGAGTGATCCAGAGGTTACCTTCTTTACTGTTGGCAATCACATCGCTGAGCAGGTCGCTCGTGTATCCGCCTGTGACCTCCACGTCCAAATTTTCTTGGCCCGCTAAGACTCTTAACTGCAATTTTTCAATGATTTCTTTAAGTTTCATTTTATTGTCTTTCCTTTTTTGTTTGTTTTTTGGGGCTAGACTTGGTTTGACTTCGGAAAGAATATTTATCAAACAATTCTGAAAAATCCTGGGAGGGCTCTTTAAATCTTTGGGGGAGATTGAAAATACAGTCGGTGAGCTTTGCTTCTCCTTTAACCACGTCTTCAGCAAAAGTCAAACACGTGGGAGCACCGCATGCCCCACAGTCAATTTTGGGCAATGATTCGTAGATATCTTCTTTTTCTTTTCTTTTCTTTATGGCTTTGGCTAAGTCTTTATCGAGAGGTTTGAGGGGGCGGGGTTCAAATTTTCCTTTAATAAAAAAGTATTTCTGGCCGTAAAGCTTCCTGACCTCCCTGATATCTGGACAGGCTTTTATTTGTTCATACTCTAAGGTTTCGATCAATTTAAGGATTTTGTTGTAAGAAATATACACGTTTTCTACTGTTAGAGAGCCTCCCACGCATCCCTGGGCGCACGAATAGGCTTCGACAAAGTCAATGTTTCTCAGCTTTCCTCTTTCAATATCATCAAAGACTTTTAAGACTTCACCTAAACCCGAGACAGCCAGGGAATTTTTTAACCTCAGAGTTCGGCAGATACCGCCAACCATGGCCCACCCTACCCCAAGAATACAGATGTTTTCCAGCGCTTTCCTGTAACTGCCTTTTTCGATACCTTCCATAGCGGAGAGGAGAAGTCCGTAAATATCTGAGATGGAAATGGCTCCATCTAAAAAAGATTTCCCTTTTTCTGCAGGTTGTTTTATAGAGATCATTTTTACAGGGCATGGTGTGAGATAAAAAGTGCCGATTTCTTTCTCTTTAAGTTTTAGTTGTTTTGATTTTTTCTTTTTAATTTCACGGGCGGCCAATTCTCTTGGAAGTTCAATAGGAATTATTTGGTCAATGAGTTCAGGATATTTGACTTGGATCAAACGCACTACAGTCGGACAAGCATTGGAGATGAGCGGTTTGGGCCCCCTGTATTCTCGGAGATATTCCTGGATGGCGAAGCTGACTTCTCCACAGGTAAACGCCAGGTCAAAAGCATCATCGAACCCCAGATTTTTTATCCCGGAGAGGATTTTTTCTGGTAAAATTTCTCTTCCGAATTGAGCATAGAGAGCAGGAGAAGGTATGGCGACTGTATGGCGGAACTTTGTGAGCTCTCCGAAGGGATCTGTTAAAGGGACGATGGCACCATGAGGACAAACTGTGATACATTCTCCACAATCGATGCATTTCTCTTCGATTAGAAAGGCCTTTCCATTTCTGACCCTGATGGCTTGAGTTGGACACACCCGCAAACATTTCATCCGGCCATCACACTTTTCCGTATCAATCCGGATGGAATGAAAGTACTGATTCATTTTTCTTCTGTTTTATCCAAACAAATTGTTATATCTATTGACGTTCCTTTGCCCGGGATTGAGGAAATCTCGAATTTATCAGCATTTTTTTTAATATTGGGAAGTCCCATGCCTGCGCCAAATCCCATCTCTCGCATTTCATCAGTGGCGGTCGAAAAACCTTCCTTCATGGCCAAATCTACATTCTCAATCCCGGGACCTTCGTCCTCGAGCTTAAGATGAAGTTTTTCAGGAGTAATGTTCAGAATGAGCACACCTCTGTGAGCATACATAACGACATTCATTTCTGCCTCATAGGAGGCGATGGCTGCGCGGACGACGATTGAAGAATCGATGCCGATCTCCTGGAGAATTTCTTTGATACTGGTGGATGTCCTTCCTGCGTTGCTGAAATCCCCACCCTTGATTTCAAAGTGGTGAGATAATTCATTCTCGTTGCTCATAATCTTTTTTTTAGCGAGAGCCCACTTACTCCTGGAAGGCCATGACTGAAGAGGAGGCCGCAGGCTGTGTACATCATGTACTTGGTTGATAGAAGAGGAATTCCTTTTTCTCTGGCTAGCTGGATTCCCGTATTATCTGGTCTTTTGCCTCGAACATACACAATGGCTTTGGCATCGATTATATTCGCTGTCCTGACCGATTGAGCATTGGATAGACCAGTCAGAAGGAGAATTCCTGGTTTACCAAAGGCTAAGACATCACTCATGAGGTCAGATCCTCCAGCAAATTCGATTTCTAGGTCAAGATTGTCAATCCCGATGATGACCTCTGCCTGAAGGAGCTCCTTGATTTCTTTTAAAGTCATTTTAGTTTTCTTTGGCATATTTTTTAATCGCGTCCATGACATCGGCTATTTTAACATAAAAAAAAAGTGGGGTCAGGTCTTGTTTTTTGCTTGTCTCAAAATGAATCTTATACAAGTGCATATAAATTTCTTTAAGAGGAAGGAAGCGATGCAGAAATCTCGTATCTCCAGGATAAAATTGCCGTGCACATTTCAGTCGTCCGCACTGACAATGCATCAGTATTAATTGCGTTTGTATAAGTATGAGTAAAAGCAAAAAGCAAGACCTGACCCCTAGAAGTATTCTTCCGCAATCTTTTTAGCCATTAGAGGAACGGCTTTTTTAACTGGTTTGGATAATCCAGGTTCGACTGTTTCAGGTATTGTTTTAACTTGGCAGGCCATTACTCTTACTTTAACCGAACATAAATCCTGCAATTCCTTTAGGAGATTTGAAGAAGGGAATTGATGGATTGAAAAATCGTCGATTTTTTCTACGGGGACTTCATCGATAGAAATATCAAAAATATCACCAGGTTTTCTCCCTTTATCCACAGCGTCAATGACCACTATAATCTTCGGTCGAGCCTCACTTAGAGAAATAGTAAATAGAATTTTTCTTACGCCAGTGCCCACGTCTAATAAGCATATGTTTTCTGGAATGCTGTAGTGATTGGTCAGGTATTCGACGACTTCGGGTCCGAATCCGTCGTCACCGAAAAGCTTATTTCCGCACCCAACTATTAATATTTTTTTTCGACAGTAGACAGGCAGTTGTTCCATTTCTTAAATAGCGAAAAGTGGGGTCAGGTCTTGTTTTTGTATGAGTAAAGGCAGATAACAAGACCTGACTCCAAACAGGCAGTATTCAGTTGTGAGTGAATTCTTAGAAAAAATAGAGAATATAAAGCTTATTCTCGCCTATCAGTTGGAAAACGTAGCCAAAGAATTGCCTTCGGGATCGACAATATCAATCTTCACGCCGATTTTACCATCTAACCTGTGTGTTGCGCAGGACAAACATGGATCATGAGCTCTGATCATCATCTCGACCTTATTCAGAATTCCCTGGTCATACTTACCATCTTTAATCAAGTCTTTTGCTGCACTTTTAACAGACATATTCATGGCAGCATTATTGTGTGTAGTGCCAACAATCAAGTTAACATTTGTTATGAGCCCATTCTCATCTGCTTCATAGTCATGAATCAGAGTCCCTCTGGGAGCTTCTACACTGCTAATGCCTCTGGCCGCTCTAAGTTCCACTTTCTTTCTTATATCAGTGCTGGTGATTTCAGGATCATCAAGAAGTCGGACAGTATTTTCTGCATTGTAGAGCAATTCAATTAACCTTGCCCAGTGATAGAGAAGAGTCGGTTGGGCAGGGCGTCCGAATTTTTCCCTGAATTCTTCAAGTTCGGCTTGAGCTAGAGGGGTATCGATTTTATCACAGACATTGATTCTAGCTAGAGTGTTAGTCCGATAAATTCCGTTTGGATTATCCAGATCCATAGAAAACTCACCGGCTTTCTTCATATACGGGAACTTCAAATAGCTCCAGGGTTCAACATGTTCACGGATATAATCGGTGTAATCTTCGTACTTGAAATCTTCATAAGAACCGTCTGCAGCCATCATTCTCAGCTTTCCATCATAAAGATCCATAGAACCATCTTCCCTCACAGTTCCTAAAAATCCTGTGTTTATAACACCAAGGGATTTTACGATATCTAGATATTTGGGAAAAATGTTATTTTTGGCAAAGGACATTGAGAATTTCGCCAGCTCGAGCAATTCATCTGCCATCTGTCTTAGCTCTTTTCTTTCTTCCTCTAATAAAGGACGGCTAAATCCTCCCGGAACAGCAGCGGCAGGATGGATGGCTTTTCCAGCAATCTTTTCCAGCATAACGGCTGCCATGTGCCTGCCTTTAACCACATTTTTAGCGAGATCTGGAGCTGCACTCAGAATGCCGATAACATTTCTGACTCCATAATCTGCATCCGGACCAAGTACGAAATCTGCCGCGGAGAGAAAATAGAAGTGGAGGATGTGTTCTTCCATGAAGGCAATGCTGTTACATAATTCTCTCAGTTTTTTCCCAGCAGAAGGCGGATCAACTCCAAAAACAGCATCAGTCGCTTTGGCAGAAGCGTTATGATGAGACCAGGGACAAACCCCGCATATCCGAGTGGTAATCCTCGGCATTTCTTCGACTGGTTTGCCGATACAGAATTTCTCAAAGCCTCTTAGCTCAATGACACTGAATTGAGTGTCGCTTACATTTCCAGCGTCGTCGAGCTCGATTATTATCTTCGCGTGTCCTTCGATTCTTGTGACGGGTTGAATAGTTAGTGTTTTTCCCATGATTTAACTCCTCTTTGGAATAGGTCTCAAACGACCGGCCCCAGCAAACCTGTTAAAGGTTGCAGCACGATCTGGTATTTGTTTGACATCAAGACCAATAGTGGACAGAGCCCCCATCATATCAACCATCGGGTTGGCTGTGTCTGAGAGAGGGCCAAAACATCCCCGGCAGGGCATATAGGCTTTTATGCATCTGGGTGTTTTTTCTGCTCCCCCGCAGCCTGCTCTTGTAGCAGGGCCATTGCACAGGAAACCTTGTTCCATGAAACAGCGAACAGTATCCAGAGGCTTCCCGGGTTCAAATTCGACGGATTCAAGGGGTCTTTTCAAGTTTGCCACAGCTTTCTTCTCTCTGATGGTTGGACATTCATCGCATACGCTTTTTTCAGGAAGTTTGATTTCTTTTCCTTCTAAAAGTGCAGTAAAAGCATCAGCGACCATCTCAGGTGTTGTCGGACAACCGGGTAATTTTAGATCAACATCTACTACTTCATGCAAAGCATATACTCTATCAGTAAGCGGTGGCACTACTTGACTGGGATTATCCGCTGAATCAGTGGTTATAGAACCTCGATAGATTTTTTCATAAAATTCATCAAGCGTAAATTGATTAGCTAAGGCTGGCACTCCGCCAAAACAAGCACATGATCCCAAAGCAATAAGCGTTTTGCACTTTTTTCTCATTTCTTTAGCTATTTCTTTGTTTTCTTCGTTCCTAACTCCTCCAGTAATAATTCCAACATCAGCTTCAGGAATCTCTGGGCCTGGCTGATCACCTGTCTGACCAAATAACTTATGATCCATGAGGACCGGCATATGGACAATCTCAAGTTTGGGTAAAAGTTCAAGGAGCGGCTCTCCAATATCAAGGATGGTTATTTCACATCCTGCACAGATGGCGAACCACTCTTCCGCTACTCTGACTGCCATCTTTCACCTCCTTAATAAATTTAAAGACAAAAACTCATACTAAAATTCGTTAATTGCTAAAAGATAAGAAAATAATCACTTCTCTCAAGTAGTTGATGAAATTTAAGCTGTTATTATAAGACATTTAAGAGGATTTCAACTGAGTATTCAATTAGGAATGCGTTCTTTCATCGAAGCGAAAACCTAGTGTAACTATAAAGATTAGTGTAATTATAGATAAAGTATTGAATGTCTTATAATTACCTTAAATCTTATTTATAAAATTTCCTTTTGTCAATAAAAAATAAAAAAATTTTGTAAGAAACACTTTTTTATACGGAAAAAAGATACTTCCATAAAAAAATTTTTTAAATTTATTTATTGATGACTCTCCCCCATAATTCAGGCTTACCCCGTTGGCTTAAGCCAAAAAAGGTGCCATTGGGAATTAAGATTATTAGAAAATTTTTTCAAGAATCCTAGTTATTTAAGCTTGCTTTTTTGATTGAAAAAAAAGTAAAATTTAGAACAAGTAAATAAATTTTACACAGGAAGGAGGAATGATGAAAAGAAAGAGTCTTTATACAATAGGTGTTATTCTCCTTTTATTTGTTTTGCAAAGTTGTACATCGCACCCTGAAGAAGGTCTTTTGAAAAGATATTTTAACGCAATAATCTTGAACGATGTGACCACGATGTCGACCATGGCCTTGGAGCCGATTTCGATGGATGTAGAAAGCTGGGAGATAGTAGGTGTAAATGGAGAAAAAGTTGAGCCAGCTACATTGCCTGAAATGAACAGATTAGAGCTAGAGTTAAAGAAGAAAGTAGAAGAATCTGTCGGGATTACTCTTGATGCGAAGGATGAACTGCTTGATGCTGAGTATGAACGGGACCAAGCTCGAACAAGGACGGCAAGAAGAGCGGCCGAGAATAAAGTCAAGGAACTTCAGGCCACATACGATGAAATATATGCAACCCATCAACAGTTACAAACAGATTATAATGAGGCTAAAGCAACAACGGCAAGAGAGGAACAAATTACCAGTTTTTCTCTCGGAGCTGGCGATATTACTAATATAAGAGATTTAACCGGAGAAGTTCATTCTAAGGAAGTTGAAGTAAAAGTAGTAGGTAAAGAAGGCGCGAAGAATTACAAGCTTTATTTGAGGATGTATAGTCTCAAAGACGAAATTTTGAATGTTCACCGCCGAGGACAGTGGAAAATAATTAAGTTTGAACTCATCAGCTGATATTAACTCGTTTTCTTCTTATAATAATAAATACGTTTTTGCTCTTTTTGGGCCGTTAGCTCAGAGGGAGAGCACCGGCCTTTTAAGCCGGGTGTCGCTGGTTCGAGTCCAGCACGGCTCACCAACCCTAAGCGCCCCTGTCGTCTAGCCTGGTCTAGGACATCGCCCTTTCAAGGCGGCAACACGGGTTCAAATCCCGTCGGGGGCGCAAATTATTTCATTGATTTTGCATAAACAGGGGATTTTATTTTTGTGTGGATAAATATTGAATTTGTAATTTTTCGAAAAAATTCTACTTATTCTAGCGCTTTCGTCTCGCTCGCCTTCCTTTACCGAGGATGCCGCCTGATAAGAAAAGCCCAGCGCCGAGCACAAAGCCGAAATTATACCAGAATCCGCTGTTATGAACCTCATAGAAACGTACATTCTTTGTAAAAATAGAGATAATAAACGTTATAGGTGCGATAAGACCGTGCCACAAGCCCTTCCAGAATCCAGCGATCTTTCCTTCCGTATTTGGTTTTTTTTCAAGCTCATTCGGACCTGCAACACAACTGGAAAGGACAAAGACTAAAACAAGAAGAATTCCCAAGATGCTAACTACTTTCACCTTTCTTCTCCTTTTTTCTTTCTTCTGAAATCAGAGTTTAATTAAGCAACTTATCACTTTTTACTACTTTTTTCTAGACGGATCAGCGAATACCTCATAGGTGTTGTAGAGGGCAGATATTTCTTGGGATAGGTCTGAGAATTCTATCAGGTGCTTCTTACACCCACGTCGCGAACAAATCTGGACCTTGCCACCTTGTGATAATTCAAAAAATGTCATCGGAGCACTGCATTTATCGCATAGATCTTTAAGCAGAAGAGAAGATTGACAATGGGGACAAAAAAATAGAACGAATTCATCCATGGGTACATATACTTCTGAAATGAAGTTATAGCTCCCATAAATAGAACTCAGGTAGAGCATCCCACGCTTATTAGAATTCTGAATGGCAACTTTTACACTCGGATAGCCGTCTATTATTTGTCCATCATCCATTAGACTTTGCTTACAGTAAGGACATCTAACATTTACCTGTAATTCATTCATTTTTTCCTCCTTTGAAGGAAAAAAGGGGACAAACTACTTTTCCTGAAAGAAAAGAGACAATATTTTTTTTCCTTCTAGAACTTGATAAATTAAACACTTTATAAAAGGACAAACCGCAAAGAAAAAGTAGCGTGTTCCCTTTCTGTGCCTTTAAAAAAAATACTGCAAAAAGTATTGTTGGCCCCTTTTTGCCTTGACTATTTTCATTACCGGTAATTCTTAACATTTTTTTAACGGTGGCCTTTAGAGAGGACTTTCAGTTCCACTGCCTCAACTTTTCGGTAAATCTGATTGAAAGAGCGGATTTCGCCATTCGAACTCAATAAACGTTCTACTGGAATATTGAAGAGCCTTTCATTCTCTTTTAAGTAGGGAAGAATAAGCTCCCAGTCCTTTTCAGTTAGTTCGACAAACCTTCCCCCGTTTAGCTGGCCCTCTTCAACTTTTAAAAATGGATCCCTGATATAAATGGCTCCGCCAGAGGCAAGAGAAAAGAGGTTCCCTCCAGGATAGGGAGTTTCTGATTCGACTATTTCACCCTTTTCATTGAATTTTAATCCATGAAGAATGACAAATCCTCCCCCTTCCAAGGGATCGCCTGCCATAAAGGATTCTGCCAGATAGTCAAGGCATGTTCCGTTTATGACGACTCTAGGCGCTCCTACAGCATTAATAAGAGGTCTTCCAGCTGCATTTCCAAGAACATAGACTTCGCCACCTTTAGCTCCATACATAAAGGTCTGTCCGACATCCCCGTGGACTACAAGTTTTCCGCTCTTCATGATCTGGGCCACTTGATCCTGAGCGTTCTCATGGACAACAATTTCTGCCCCGTCAAGACCTGAAGCGAGATAATCACCTGAACTCCCGAATACTTCTATCCGGACATCCTTAGATTCCGAACCCAATCCGCACCCGCAGAACCTCTGACCTCTCCAGTTGAATGTCAGGAAATTTTTCCAGCCCAGCTGGTAAGCCTCCACCATAAACCTGGAAATTGATTGATTCCCTTCAGAAGAGAATTTTTCACAGTTGATTACCAGAACTTCTTGCTGGCTTTTTGGCTGGGATAGTGAATCTATTTTTTCCCAGTCTGTATAGCGGTATTGATTTTCTGCTTGTTTTAGGGCAGGCAGTGATAGGAATATTTCATTGAGATATTCCTCAGCGTTTGATAATACGCTTGCTCTGTCTTTGATCGGGATTCTCCATCTCTGGTCGATTGTTTTAGTGAATTCTGTTATTTTTTCTGCGGGGTCTGCATCCTCGGGATTTCCGGCTGATATATTCACAGATGGACAATCATGTTCTTTATCTACTGAGATTCGTCTCCCGAATTTATCTGTTATTACCAGCTCATTTCCTTTTACAGTAAAGATAAACGCTCCTCCATCTGTATAACTTCCACCTCTTGCGTTCCAGTAAAAATCTGCATAGGGTAAAAATCTTTTATCTTCCTGGTGCAAGCTTCGCAGGGTGGCATCTATGGCTTGCTTTTCGCTGGCCACGAGTCCGATATTCACGCCATTCTCCTGGAAGGCAAAGACCTGGGGCCTGAGCATAGATGTGTCTGTTATTCCCAGGAGTTGAAAACTTTTTTCTTTGGTATTTGTCTGTCCGATTATAAAAAACCAGGGTCCATCAGGAGAGCTTTGGATATGAGATGTCTGAATAGCGCGGTATATCTTTCTTTTTTCCTCGGGCAATAAATAAAAGTCCCTTTCGGTTGTGGGCGCTATAGCTTCTATTATGTACTCGAGAGGGTACTCGTATACTCTGTTGAGCAGGTCAAAAAGGAGCACAGCTACTTCTGTATCAGTAAGAAAAAGAGGGTAGATGTTTCGCTGACTGAGATATTCGGCTATGGAATAATAGTTTGCAAAATCTCCGTTATGGATCAGCGCTTCATTCATTCCCATAAACGGATGAGCCCCTCCGGGATGCCAGACTTTTCCTTTGGTGGGATATCTTTGATGCCCGACCCAAATATGAGCTTCTAAATTTTCAATCTGATAATACTCTATTAGCTGCTCCGCATAACCTACGATTTTAAGAATGATCATATTCCGACCGTGCGAGAGGACAAATGCCCTTTTTTCCCCAAGGGATGTATAAAATTTATTATTCAGTTTGTAGGTGTTTTGATAGATGAATTCATCTTCAGCCTTTTGTCTTTCAAGAGTATCTAAATTATTTTTAAGGATAAACCTGCTCAGGGCTTTTTCTTTAACCCGACAGAAATATCTCCATACTTCAGGTGGTTTCATATCTAAACCATCGACAGCTCTGTAGTCTTTTAAAGTGGGGAGTGGATAGGATGCATGAACATCCAGGTTTGAGAATATGAATTCCTTTTCCACCTGATCCCTTACACCCGGGTCAAGATAAGCTACCTGAATCAAATAATCTTCTTCGAGTATTTTTTGGCTGACACCGCACTGAGAGGAGTTTAGTCCGAAGGCCGCAATGCCTCCGCCTTTGCTGTTTCCCCTGTTATGCATCTGAATTAGAGACTGCATGATGTGCTTTCCTGAGATTTTTTCATCGCAGGCTAAGCCAACAACTCCGCAGCCACCTTCCATTTCCAATTTTTTAAGGCTACCTGGATGAGAAAGCATACGTCTTGACTCGATTAAGCGGATTACGTCTTTATTTTTCATCGATGTGCCTTAAAAAATCTGTTCGACCTCTCAGTTCCTTTATGTCTTTGAGGCCAAGTTTGTAGAGAAGTAATTTCAGTTGTTTTTGCCAGGAAGCATAAAGATTTATTATCCTTTGAGCTCCCCAGAGATAGTCTATCTGTTTTTCAAGCTCAGGATCAGTTGTTGCGATACCACGAGGGCATCCTCTTCCGCTCTCACAGTTTCCGCATCTTACACATCCCAGAGCAACCAAATCCGATGTTCCGATGATGGCACCATCTGCTCCAAGGGCGATTGATTTTGCGATGTCAAAGGCAGTTCTGATTCCCCCGCTTGCCAGGAGGACAATTTCCTCGCGGACGCCTTCCTCGACAAGAAATTTATGGACTTTTGTTATCGCATATTCTATGGGCATGGCAATATTCTTCTTGGCAATCTCGGGTGCAGCACCTGTTCCACCGTAGCCTCCGTCCAGATGGATAATATTCGCTCCTGCATAGTAGCTTCCTACGGCGACCATATCCACATCCGAGGGAGTTGAAACCTTAACCGAAATGAGAGCATCGGGATTTATGGTTTTTACCCAGTCAATGTGCTTCTTATGGTCTTCGACTGAGTAGACGCTGTGGAAAGGAAAAGGAGAGAAAAGAGAATTCCAGGGAACAGCTTCTCTCATTTCCGCCACAGATGGTGTGTTTTTGTCTCCCAGAAGATGTCCTCCAAGACCTGGTTTTGCACCCTGGGCATATTTAAATTCGATGATCGGTGTTCTTTTTATCGTCTCTTCACTTACTCCAAACAATCCAGTGGCTATCTGGGTAATGACATGGTTGCCGTAGGGAATGAGTTCATCCGGATAGCCGCCTTCTCCAGTCGATGTGAAAGTCTTCCATGCTTTTGCAGAGTGAGCGCGGGCTAACATTGAAGGAAGGCTTATGGAGCCGAAAGACATACCTGCTCCGTACCAGGGCACAGGGATTTCTATCGAGGCGCCCTCTGCACGGCGGTTTAAACAGATGGAGGTACTTATTTTATCGGAGGAAATGATATTATCGATTTCTTCGGATGAAATGGCAGTCAAGCCGTCAACTGTAAAATCGAAACTATCAAAGCCGCCTCCAGAAGCACCGATTTTATACTCAAGATTGCCGCTGGGGATTTCTCCTGTTTCTGCTTGTTGCCAGGTGGTGATTAACAGATCCGGTGTCCAGCGGAAATCTCCAAGAGTTTTCCATTGAGGGTCTAATTCAATCTTTATGGCATCTACTGGACATTTTGTTGTGCAATAATACGGCCCTTCCTTGCATTCCGGGCCCAGGCAGCCAGCAGAATTAGGGGTTGAGACATGGTTGAAACCATCTTTCCTCTCGAAAACACAATATGGACATAACTCGACACAGAGCCCACAGTGAAAACAGCTATCACTGAGTGAGACTGTGTATTTGCCTATATTCTTATGAAATCTTGAGTTGCAGATTTTGATCTCAACGCTTTTCATTTGAACGAGCCATTTTCCTTAAAAATAAATTCAAAGGACTCTCTCTCTATTTCTTCATAAAACATTGCTCTTCCCTTCTCACCGCGCAATCTTCTCACATCCCTGATTCCCATTGCGCTCAGTATTTCTAAGAGCTGGTCCCTCCAGGCGCCTATCATGTTGATGATGCGCTGTTCGGTAGTTTCTGGATCAAGCTTGGCGAGTTCTGCAGGACAATCGTCCATCTTGCAGACTTTACATACTCGGCATCCCGCAGCCACCAGCAGAGAGAGGTCCAAAACTGCGGCATCCGCACCACAGATGATTATTTTTGGCACGTGTTCCGCAGCGGCTATTCCTCCTTTCGCCAGTATCGTGACTTCACCCCGCATACGCTCTTTAACTAAAGCAAGCTGTAATTTTCTTATTGAATCGCAGATAAAAATATCGCCCTCAAAGCTTTGGCCTTCGTTATCAGCATAAAAATTTAATATAGCTGCCCTTGCTTCCTTAAGTTGTTTGAAAATTCCGGTTGAGAGAGAGAAATCGCTCAATCCGAGAGAGATTAAAGCAGTCCGATTCTCGCTTTTCAATTTCTTCAGAGCAAGTTCAAGTTCTGAAATTGAAAATTTTCGAGGTATGACTATCTCTATAAAATTCACCTCTTTCCAGGGAAATTGATCGATCTGCGTAATCTTATCGAGCGAGCAGCGTAAAGCTATCGATTTAAGGTAAGGTTTTAGCTCAGCAAAATAGTTTTCGATGCCCAGAAAGGCAAAAGTCCCGAGCTTATGGGCAGCTCTTATGATAGGTAAAATGATACCTCTTGAACTGATTCCCAAAGGACTTGTATCGAACAACATAGGAATCTTTATTTCATGGGTATTGGGGAGGTCGAGTCTTCGAAAATCAGATATCCAGGGCAGCTTTCTCCCCAGGTCAACCGAGGTGGCAATGTATTCTCTTCCATGGATCCCGTCCCTTGTCGGTCGGACTATTTCAGACATATCTGTCCATATGTCATCAAAGCCCCGTCCTCTAAACCGACCACGGTACCCTGCGCCAAAGACAGGGATCTTTCCTTCTTCTGCTTCATTCCAGATAGTATGGATAATTTGAGGAGTCCAATAAGTGTTTCCTAGTTTTTCAAACTCCTTGTTTTTGACCATTTCGAGGGCATGATAAGGGCAGTTTTGAATGCAGGAGAAACAATTCTTACAGAGATGATTGACTGGGTCAGACATCAGACGAGGATCATCAGAAGCTCGCTTGTGGACGTCATAAATGCAATGAGTCATACACTGGCCACAGTTCAAGCAGTAATCGTTGCGTATGATCTCGAACTTCCCTATTTTTGTTGTGGATAATTCAACCAGAGATGTTTCTATGTGGTATCTTTTATACATTCTTTATTTCCTGGTGGTTATTATTTGAAGAAGCACTCAAGGAATCTAAAAGCTGGGCATAAGCCGGGTGAGACTCCACCTTTTTTATGAATTCATCTATTTTTTCTTCAGGGCGTCCAGCTGTTTTTTCTGCGATTGTTTCGAGTTTGTCCCAGATCGGCATTAATTTTAGTTTACTCTGACATACATATTCACAGAGATGGCAGTGTAAACAGAGAAATATATTCTCAGCAACAGGCACAGGAATAGATGAGCCGTTAAGCAGGCGTTTAAGGAGGAAGAGCTTTCCTTTGGCGGTGATGATTTCTGACCTGTTCGTGAAGTAGGCGGGACAGACTGCAATACAGGCTCCACAGTTTGCACAGGAATCTGGTTCAAGTAAGCTCGTTTTGTGCTTTTCATGGTTAGAGCTCAGCATTTCTAGGAATGGTTTAAAAAAAGGATTTCCGTTTGAAAATAATGCGCTCGTTGAATATGCCAGTTTTAAAAAGTAGACGATTCTCCAGTCTGGAGAGAACGATTTGGCTGGATTTAATAGATTAAGCGGGTCTAATTCCTTTTTTAAACGTAAGTATTCTTTTAAGTCTTTGTCAGAGAATTTTTTCTCGAGCAGGGGGAGGTTCCATGTTCCTATTCCGTAAGGCTTTCCGCCACACCTCGAAGCGATATGAGTTAATGAATATGTTAAGAAAAGATGAATAAAGTGGACGAGTTTTTTCTGGTCAGAAGGGAAAATTGTGAAAACGACAGCCTCATTTCCGTTTATTAATGTGGCTTCAGTCGAGAGCGGAATCCCATAATTTTTCCCGAACTTTCTTGTCTTGGTGATGTAATGATCTAGGTTTTTGATGGGAAGGATCGTTTCACAGCCGAGGATAGAGGGATGGAAATGTTTTATTGAAAGCGGGAAGTATCTTTCATTCCATAAGAACGCTGTCAAATAATCCTCGGCTAAGATTCCCATTTTTCTCTCAACCAGGCTCAAAAACTCTTCCTCGGAGGAGAGATCTTCAAAGACTGCCAAAATAGCTTCCATTTTTGGGAATGAGACTCTACCGTTAAGCAATAAATTTTTATGTTCTAATCGATACCGGTCAATAAAAGATAGATGGACGGGCGGCGTTTTTAACGATTTTGAAACCTCAGATAAAAACCCGGCAGCCTCTAAAGTATTATTGAAGAAGACGAGATAGGGCTTGGATGGTTTAGCATCTCTAATTTTGAGCTTCACCTTGCTTATAACTCCCAATTGGCCCTCGGCTTCCATGAAATATTTGAAATCACGATCTTTGTGATCAATCTTTTTTTTCTTCTGGGGCGCTACAATTTCTAATGAATTAACAAGGTTTGATATGTGTCCATACCTGAAGCTGTTAACCCCATAACCTCCGGTAGACAACCAGCCACCGACAGTGGAAAAGAAGCTAGTGGGGTAGGTATAGAGATCGAGTGAATAATTCTTCAAGAAATTCTTAAGGTCCCACCATCTTAGACCTGCTTCGAAATGGATGGTTTTCTTTTTTTCATCAAAATCTAAGATTCTGTTTAAATGGGTGAGGTCGGTCATTATTGACCGCCTGAGCGGAGCAATGCCACCCATCCCATAAGTGGCAGCTCCCCGGGGTATTATCGAGAGCTTGTTTTTTCTTGCGTAAGAAAACATTTCCTGGATATCATCGATGCTTTCGGGCCGAGAAATAAATTGAATTCTGGGGAGCCTATCTTTTAAAATACTAGGGAGTTCGACAGACTCCTTCGTGTATAATTTGACTTCGAGAGGCGAGTTTAGTATCATATGGATAAATATTTTACAGAAATATTGTCAAGTGTCAAGAAATATTTTAAATTTTATTAACAAATATATAATTTTTATATAATATTTCTTACATATGAATAAAGGAGGAAAGATGATTGAGGAGCTGGAATTAAAAATTGTTAGATCTCTTAATCAGAATTCAAGAAAAAGCTTTCGAGAAATAGCCAAGGAAATCGGAACCTCTGCTCCAGTGGTGATTAATAAAATAAAAAGGCTCGAAAAACTGGGAGCAATAAAGGGATATATTCCTCTCCTGGACCCGGAATACTTCGGGTTTAATTTAATTGCTGTTGTAGGGATACGAATTTCCCATGGTAAACTCATCGAGACTCAAGAGAAAATCGCGGAAGATCCCCGTGTCTTTGCGATTTATGATGTCACCGGAGAATGGGATTCTATCGTGATCGCTCATTTTAAAGGCAGGGAAGAATTAAACAGTTTTATAAAGAATGTTCTTTCTCAGAAATATGTGGATAGGACAGCTACCCATATTGTGCTAAACGTCGTAAAAGACGAGCGCAAACTTATCATTTAATAAACAAATTCGAGGGTTTTTATCGCTGATTTTCCAAACTTTAGAGAGAGAGAATTCTCCTTAGCAGGGACTGAATGCAACCGGTTCTCCATAAGATCCAATTCATAGATTTTATTTGGCGTATGGATGAATTCAACAAGGGCTTCAGTTTCCTTCCCTTCTGATTCATAAAGCCTCAAGATGAGGCTTTCCCGGTCCTCTGCTTTTTTAATTGTCACCAGAATAATGTTTGACGGAGATGCTTTGAAGAAAGAAAAGGAGGGCGGGAACTCCCCTGGATGGGAATCCGTGATAAACGCCTGAAGAGGATAGTTAAATTCATATCCTCTCAGAACTGTATCCGACTCTTTCCAGTCTCCTTTATGGGGATAGAGGGCATAAGAGAATTTGTGTTTGCCTCTGTCAGCCATAGGATCAGGCCATAACGGAGACCGCAGAAGAGTCAGTCTCATAACATTGTCCATGATGTCATAACCGTATTTTGAATCGTTGAGGAGGCTTACGCCGTATTCTCCATCAGAGAGGTCAGCCCAGCGGATAGCAGGAACTTCGAATCTGGCCTTTTCCCAGTCTGTGTTGCGGGTTGTGGGCCTGGCGACATGCGCGAACGGGATTTCATAGATAGCCTTGTCGCTTTCTACATCTACCGGAAAAGCGACTTTAAGAAGCACATGATCTTCCCACCAGTCAGCTTTCATCTTTACATCAAGACGAGGGATATCCTCATAAAGAATGATTTCTTGAGTGAAGAAAGAAGATGGGAAGTAGGGAGTTGGCTGCCGCTTAGCTTTAGAAAAACCGAGATAGCTTCTCTCGACTATAAACGAGGCCATCACAGGACCATTTTTGGCGAGCTTGATGCTCTCTGCTTTATCTAATTTCCACTGCCGTCCTGTGTAGCCGATATTCCAGGCATCCCACTGATCGGGGATATCTTCCATAAGCTGAAGCTGGTTTCCCTGACCTGAAGGTGCCAGGACTTCCCGTTTTTCCAGTTTATCGAAAATACTGATAATGTTACCTGTTTCGGGATGAAGAGTGACTTGAAAATAACGGTTTTCTAGGCTTGTATCTTCTACCTTCAAAGAGCTTGCGTAGGTTTCGCCCTTGCCTTTTTGCATTTTGTAAGTTTTATAGCCAAGGGTTGGTACTCCTTTAGCGATGAAGCAGAGGATAGTTCCTTCTGGGGAGGCAATAACCTGGGAAGGAATTTCTTCTCCAGAATCGCTCAAAACTTTTGCCTCTCCATGAAATTCTGCAGGCAGCTTGACTTTTATGACTCCATCTCTATCCCAGGAAAGGGAGTTTAAAACGATGATGGGAATTCCCTTCTCCCCTTGTGAAGTATCTATTTTCCCCGCAATATGCTTCAGGCTTTCGATTAATTCCTTTTTAGCCAGATATTGGGCATCGAGATAGGATTCCCTGGCATCTTCATAGACAGGATTGATGCTTGAGCCTGGAAGGATATCGTGGAATTGGTTCATCAGCACTTTTTCCCAGGCATCCTTCAGGTTCTTATGGCCGTAATCTTTTCCGAAGAGGAAAGCAAGAGAAGATATTTTTTCTGAGTTAGAGAGAAGAACTTCTGATTTCCTGTTAAATTTTTTCGTTTCTGCCTGGGTTGTGTAGGTCCCTCTGTGGTATTCCAGGTACAGTTCGTCTCTCCAGACAGGAAGAGATTCGAGATCTGCTTTTTTAATCTTTTTCAGGTATTGAGAAAACTGGCTGTGCTTGATCTCCGGGAAAATGCTCTGTTTCTCGTATCCCCTTGCTCTGTTGAGCATCTCTCTGTTCGGGCCTCCTCCATGATCTCCCAGCCCGTAAAGAATGAAGACAGCTTTCTCTCCTGTGTTTTTTTCAAATTGTCTCAAGCCATTTGCCATTCTTTCAGCATATAATCTTCCGACATACCCGGTCGGCGGGAAGTAGGATAAAATCTTCGACCCATCAGGAGCCTCCCACCAAAAAAAGAAGTAAGGAAAAACATTTGTATCGTTCCAGCTTATTTTTTGGGTTACGAAAGAATCTATCCCGCTTTTTTTGAAAAATTGAGGCATGTTCCAGTTGTAACCGAATGAATCTGGATTCCAGCCTATTTTCACATCAACGCCAAACTTTTCCTTGAAGTATCTTTTCCCGTAGAGAATCTGGCGGATGAAGGATTCCCCGTCAATTAGGTTACAATCAGGTTCAGCCCACATCCCTCCGATGACTTCCCACCTACCTTCTTTGACTTTTTCTTTGATACGCTCGAAGACTTCAGGATAGTATTCCTCCATCCATTTGTAGGCTTGGGCCTGGCTCTGGATGTAGACAATTTCTGGATATTCTTCCATGTTGTCCATGATCGTGGAAAAAGTCTCTTTGGCCACTTCCACGGTTTCCCTCCACCGCCATAGCCAGGCCAGATCGATATGGGAATTGCCAGCTATGAAGATGGAATAGTTCTTGGCAAAGCGGGAAATTGCTTTCACATTTTTGTAGAATTTATCGAGTGAAGATTTCACCTCGGAAAAATGACCGTTTTGAAGGGATTCCATGTCAAAAGTCATAAGAGCTTTTTCGAATCGTTCCCTTAAATTTTGGAATTCTTTGGAGGATTCTAGCTGCTCGTAGACCTGGGAGACCGGTCGTTCCTGAGGTTGTGGACGACTTCGTGAGGGCAGCAAATTAAGCAGAATCCCCCCTATTTTTAAATCCAGCAAAAACTGAGATAGCAGGCGAAGGGCATCCTGGGCTGCTTCAATTTTAAATCGAGCCTCTTGTATTTGAAAAAAAGTTCCAGGCTCAACTTCTTTTTTTTCGAGTAAGGGAAGTCTTCCCAGGTTCTCAAACCGTAAGGCTAGGAGTATTCTTTCTCCAGGTTGGGCGGCAGATTTCAGGAGAAGCTCTTTTTTTACCTCTGTTACATCGTTTCCAAATTCAAGCTCGAATGATTCTTCAAGTTCACCATTACGAAAAAATTTTCCCTTGAATTTTCCCGCACCCCTGAGCGTGTAGAGTAGGTCGATTTTACTTCCTTGTGTTTTTACACCTGCGAAACTTTCAGGCACGTTGAACTCGTGCCTCAACCAGAAGACCTTGTCTCGGATTGTGGTGCGATTTCTTATTGTCTCCCAGTTGGAATCGTCAAACTCAGCCTGTTCTCCGCTCGGAACTTCCCCCCTCTTGATTCTCCAGAGAGAAATTTCATCATCGACAAGAGCTTCTATCTTGTTGATGCGGTTTTGGATATCTTGCTGGCCGAAGCAGAAGATAGTCGATAAGAAAGCCAGGATGAAAATAAATAAAAATGTTTTTTTTATACGCATAATTGCCCGCCTTAGTTCCTGATTTTATCGAATAGAATAATCATTTAGATTGCCTGGAATCTTAACAGAAAAAAAGAGGACAAGCAACTTTCTCATCATTGGGGTAAGCATCTCCAAATCAGTGATTGGAGAAGGTTTTGGGAAATAGCCTGGCTCCCTTCAGATTTTTAACGCCATTCTAAAAAAGATGAGTTCATTTTGATTATCAAGTTCGCTGCGTTAGCTAAAGAATGCTTTCTATCTATAAGTTCTACCAGAATATGATATACAGGGCGATGGTGACTGCTATCACTGCGGCACCCAGCCAAACAATCGAAGACTCAGGCTTCATATCAATCCCTCCTTTCGAAGGTAAGACTTTCGGTTCCCTAAGAGGTTTGAAAACCGTCACGATTGCCATGGCCAATACCAATATCCCGAAGGTGATTGCCATTTTATTCAGAAAAACGATGTTATCGAAGTATTTCAGATGCAGAATACCATAAACAGGGACATTCAGGATTAAGGCTGCGATGGCAGCTGAGGAAGGAGCGCGCTTAAAAATAATTCCGAAGACGAACGCAGCCAGGATTCCGGGTGAAATATATCCCTGGAAATCCTGAATGTAGTGGAAGATTCCTTTGAATTTAGGATTCCCCAATTGGGGAGCTATGAAACAGCCGACCAGCACGAAAGCAACGGTCATGATACGGCCGATCGATATCAAGGATTTGTGAGATGCATCCTTTTTGAAGTGACGCTTGTACAAATCCATGGTGAAAATAGTGGAGGCTGAATTCAGCATCGAGTCTAGCGAGCTCATAACTGCGCCGAAGATGGCTGCAAACATGAATCCTTTCAGGCCAGAAGGGATAAGGTTCTTGATCAACAAGGGATAAGCTTGATCGGCGGCTAAAAGCTGGTCTTTATAAAGCTGCAGGGCCATTATTCCGGGAAAAATAACAATGAACGGAATAAGCAATTTCAAGCTGGCGGCGAAAATCACACCGCGCTGGCCCTGTCTTAGACTCTTGGCGCCAAGCGTTCTTTGCATGATGTACTGATTCAAACCCCAATAATAGAAATTGGGGATCCAAATACCAACAATAAGAGCTGTCCAGGGAATTTCAATGTGGTCAGACGGGAGGATCATGTGAAGCCTGTCGGCATTTGCCTGAAAAAAATTACTCACTCCGCCTACTGCAATGAAGCCGAGAATCATGGTCAGGGCTCCACCGATAATCAAAGCCGAGCCTTGAATCAGGTCAGCCCAAACAACAGCTCTTAATCCACCGTAAGTGGTATAAAAAGCAGCGATGATGCCGATTATCCAGACTGCAGTTGTCAGGTCGATGCCGAATATAGTGTGGAGAGTCAGGCCTCCTGAATAGAGCACTGCGGCAATAGTGACAGCCACGTATATAATCACAGTATAAAAGGCCATTATTGCCCGTGGTATCGGGTTGTAACGGTGCTCAAAGAATTCAGGTATTGTAAAAATTCCGCTTTTTAGGAATTTTGGCAGGAAGAAGATGGCAACAAAAACCAGAGTGATGGCTGCTATCCACTCATAACTGGCCACGGCCATCCCCACGTGTCCCGCACCCTGGCCGGACATCCCGACAAACTGCTCAGTAGAAATGTTCGATGCGATGAGAGAAAAGCCAATCAGATACCA
>Ga0209427_10002657_pt1 | contig 20997 bp, 21 predicted proteins | sample DeeMarSWOR136_30_FD_187465 | JGI IMG/M metagenome (GOLD analysis project Ga0209427, IMG submission 187465) | Marine sediment microbial communities from White Oak River estuary, North Carolina - WOR-1-36_30 (SPAdes) (version 2) | ecosystem: Environmental > Aquatic > Marine > Intertidal zone >...
CGGCGGCCTCCGCCCCACCCTGTCGGAGACGGAGCCAGAGACGAGCGAAGCCAACGCTGTGCTGCCCGACATCAGCGCGAAAAGGATGGGCAGGAACGAGGCGGGTATCCCCATGTTCAGGGTCGTGTATAGAGGTATCATGGCGATGAAGACGTTGTGGGTGTACATGAACAGAAAGCCGCCCGTCATGGCGACGAAGTACTCTCTGCTGACGATGTTCCTCAGCCCGCCTAGGTCGAGGAGTTTGGCGTTGACGTTGTTGGCCATGGTCTCCCGGAGGAGGAAGACGCATATCGTGGAGCTAAGGAACATGAAAGCCGTAGCCAACCCGAACACGGGCCTCATCCCTAGTGCCTCGGTGAGTGGCCCGCTAAGGTATGTGCCTATCAGTAGGCTGAAGCCGTTGACGGCCTCGTAGAGCCCCAGAGCCATCGCTCTCCTGCCCGCCCCAGCGGCCTCCACGATTGCGGTCATCAACGCGAGGAAGAAGAACGCCTGCCCCAGCCCGAAGAGCACGAAGGCGGCCCCCAGGTGGACGCTGGACCTCGCCAAGGTGACGACGAGGAGGCTCGCAGCCATGCTGATGGCGCCCAGAGACGACATCCTTTTCCTCCCGTACCGGTCCGACAGAAAGCCGCTCACCGGCCCCATGGAGGCCTTCACGAGGCCTATCGTTGACATCAGGGCGCCCACGAGAAGATACGACGTCCCGACGAACTCGCTGGTGTAGAGGGACAGGAGCGGCTGTATGAGGCCGTAGCCGATGAACATGGAGGACAGCGCAGCCGCGTACCTTGCCACCCGGCCTATGAAGACGTGGTCCTCCTCGTTCAACGTTTTCTCTATAAGTCCTTCCTTCGACGGGAAAAGAGTTATGACGCCCCGGCGGGGAATCCACGTATCAAGCGTGGACTAACTTCAAGAAAAAAGTCATGACCTGTAGGAGGGCATGACCTCGTCGCTGAACTTCTTCATGGAGTCCTTCCAGTCGTCCCTGGGGAAAGCGACGGCGTAGATGGAGGCCCCGAACTCCTCTGCCGCCTCGATGCCTCGGCAGTACGCGTCCGAGCTGTAGCTCCAGGCGCCCATATCCCCTATCATGAACTCGACGTCGTTGGCCCTCCCCGCGTCTTCAGCGGCGCTGAGCACAGTCTCCTTGATCCAGTCCCTGTCTTGAGACATCCACGGAGGTATGAAGCAGATGTCCCCGTATCTGCCGGTGAGCCTCAGCATGCGTTTCCCTGAGCTGCCGAACAGCAGCCGTGGGTAGGGCTTCTGCAGGGGCTTCGGGTCAAGCACGGCGCCCTCGAACTCGTAGTGCTCGCCTTTATGCGTAACCTCGGGCTCGGTCCAGAGCCTCAGCATGATGTCGAGGGCCTCGTGGGTCTTGTCCACCCGCTCCTTGGTGTCCAGCCACTCGCTGTAGCTGTCGAACTCTACTCTGCTCCAGCCGGCCCCGACGCCCAGCACGACCCTGCCGCCGGAGAGAACGTCCAAGGTGCTGAGCCGTTTAGCCAGCACACCGGGGTGTCTGAACGGCAGCGGCGACACGAGGGTACCAAGCCTTATCCGCTCGGTCTTCCCTGAGAGGTAGGTGAGGGTGGTCCACGTCTCCAGGGTCCTATAGGGGTGCTGCATGCTGTGCCCCACCTCGCTGCCCCACATGTAGTGGTCCGGCATCAACGCGCCGTCCAGCCCGAGGCTGTCGGCCTTCACGATGGCCCCTGTGATGTGCTCCACGTTGTCGTAGAGGTTCCCGAGGCCCGTAAGATAGAACTTCATTAGGATTCACGAAGACAAGTGAACCATCTTTTAAAAACCGAGTGAATTCCGTGACGGCTAGAGATAAAAACTGGGGGCCGCTCATCTTGTCTAGATATTCGATGAATCCACCTAGACCACCCTCAGCGGCGAAGAGACCCAAGGAGATCACTGTCCACGGAGACACTCGCGTCGATAACTACTACTGGCTCCGGGAGAAGACGAGCCCTGAGGTCATCGCCTACCTCGAGGCAGAGAACGAGTACACCAAGCAGGTGATGGGGCACACAGAGGATCTCCAGCAGCGGCTCTACGACGAGATGGTGGGCAGGATACAGGAGACCGACACCAGCGCCCCCGTCGCCTACGGCGGCTACCTCTACTACACCCGCACAGAGGAGGGAAAGCAGTACGCCATCTACTGCCGCCGAAGAGGCAGCATGGACGCGGAGGAGCAGGTGCTCGTCGACCTCAACAGGATCATCGAAGAAGAGAAGCTCAAGTACCTCCTCATGGGTGTATACAAGATCAGCCCCGACCACAGGCTCCTCGCCTACAGCCTCGACCGGGATGGAAACGAGAACTTCACCATCCACTTCAAGGACCTGGAGACGGGGGAACAACTGCCAGACAGGATCGTGGGGGCCGCGTACAGCGCCGAATGGGGCAACGACTGCAGGACGCTCTACTACAGTACACAGGACGAGGCGAAGCGCAGCGACAAGCTGCACCGCCACTTCCTCGGCTCACCCCAGTCTGAGGACGAGCTGCTGTACCACGAGGAGGACAAACTTTTCAGCCTAGGCCTATCCAAGACAAGGGACCACAGTTACCTGCTGTTGGGGCTCACCAGCATGGAGACCACCGAGTTCCACCTTCTGGACGCCGACGACGCCTCAAGCAGCCCTAGGGTTATCCACCCCCGCGAGAAGGGCCTCAGGTACTACCCGGCTCACCGCCACGGCGTACTCTACATGGTCACCAACCACGGCGACGCCAAGAACAACAAGGTGGTAAAAGCCCCCGCCGAGGAACCGGGTGTCGAAGGCTGGGAGGAGTACATACCCCACAAGCCTAGTGTCAAGATCGACGCCGTGGACGTGTTCAGAGACCACATGGTGGTACATGAACGAGAGAACGGCCTCAAGACGATGCGCGTGATCGAGATGGAGTCGGGGGAGTTGAGGCCGGTGACGTTCCCCGAGGAGGTGTACACCTACATGCAGGGCTCCAACCCCGTCTTCGACTCGGGGACGCTACGGTTCCACTACACGTCCCTCACCACCTCGATCAGCGCCATGGACCTGGACATGGAGACCCTCGAGTGGACCCTCGTAAAGAGGCAGCCCGTGCTGGGGGGGTACGACCCCGAGGACTACGAGACAGAGCGGCTGTTCGCGTCGGCAGACGACGGAACCAAGGTACCCGTCTCCCTCGTCTACCGGAGAGGCTTCAAGAAGGACGGGGGTGGACCGCTGCTCCTCTACGGCTACGGCAGCTACGGGGCGAGCATGGACCCGGCCTTCAACCCCAGCAGGCTCAGCCTGCTGGACAGGGGCGTGGCGTTCGCCATCGCCCACGTCCGCGGCGGCGGCGAGATGGGGCGCCAGTGGTACGAGGACGGCAAGTTCCTGAGGAAGCGGAACACATTTACCGACTTCATCGCCTGCGCCAGGCACCTCGTCACCGAGGGGTACACGAGCAGCGACAGGCTGGTCGCGATGGGGAGGAGCGCAGGCGGCCTCCTGATGGGGGCGATAACCAACATGGCCCCCGAGCTGTTCAGGGGGATCGTCGCGGGTGTCCCGTTCGTCGACGTGGTAACCACAATGCTGGACGAGTCGATACCGCTGACAGCGGGCGAGTACGAGGAGTGGGGCGATCCCAAGGACCCCGAGTACTATCGCTACATGCTTGGTTACAGCCCCTACGACAACGTCGAGTCCAAGGACTACCCCGAGATACTCGTGACGGCGGGCCTCAACGACCCGAGGGTCCAGTACTGGGAGCCGGCGAAGTGGGTAGCCAAGCTCAGGACGGTCAAGACGGACGATAACAGACTCATCCTGAAGACGTTCATGGGCGCCGGCCACTTCAGCAGCAGCGGCAGGTACGACTACCTCAAGGACACGGCGTTCGACTACGCCTTCGTCCTCGACACCCTCGGGATACGAGGCTAAGGTCGCCTTATCCCCAGAATCTCGCGGGCGTCGTCCGGCGACGCTATGGGTCTCTCCAGCTCCCGGGCGATGTTGGCCGCCTTCCGCACCAGGTCGGCGTTGCTCTTGGCGAGCTCACCCCTTCTGAGAAACACATTGTCCTCGAAGCCCACCCGTACGTGGCCGCCCATCACCGTCGCCACCGCGGCCATGGGTATCTGGTGGCGGCCCAGGGCGCAGACGCTCCAAGTCCAGCCCTGCGGCAGCTGGTCGACGCTGTACTGTAGCATACGGGGAGAAGGCAGGAACCCTGTGCGGCCCACCATGACGAACTGTATGTGCAGCGGCTCTGGCACTATGCCTTTGTCCGCGATCTGTCTGCAGACGTTGATCATGCCTGTGTCGTAGACCTCGTGCTCGGGCTTGACGCCGTGGCTCACCATGTAGCCGCACCACCGCTCTATCATCTTCACGGTGTTGAGGAAGATGTCGCCTGTGGGGTGCTCAGCCCATCTGTTCATGGTGCCCATGTTGAGGCTCATCATCTCCTGGCCGAGGGTGCACCTCTCCTCGACGAGCCTGTCCCACTCCTCCGGCGGGTTACCGACGCGGCCTCCCCCGGTGGTGACGTTGATGACTACGTCCACCTCGTCCCTGATGCGCTCCACGTACTCCCTGAGCACGGGGTTGGGGTCGCCGCTGTACGCTTCTCCAGTTTCCGGGTTTTTGGCGTGGAGGTGCACCACGCTGGCTCCGGCCTCGACGCTTGCCAACACCTCAGCTACTATCTCGTCCACGGTGCTGGGCACATAGGGCGTCGTCGCCTTGGAGACGTACTCGCCACCCGTGACCGCCGCCGTGATTATAAGATTATCCATGCATTCACCCGATCCCCAGCATCTTCCGCGCCTCGTCGGGCTCTGCGACATCGATGTTCAACGCCTCGGCTATGGTCCTCACCCGCTCCACCAGATGGGCGTTGCTCTCCAGCAGCACGCCCCGGCTGAGGAATATGTTGTCCTCCATCCCGACGCGCACGTGGCCGCCCAACGTCATGGCCACGGCTCCCATAGGGAGCTCGTTGCGGCCCAGGGCGCAGACGCTCCACGTCCAGCCCGGCGGCAGCTCGTCGACGCAGTACTGCAGCATCTTGGGCGTGGCGCTAAACCCAGTTCTGCCGATCATGACGAACTGGATGTGGACGGGAGTCTCGAAGACGCCCTCGTCGGCTAGCATCTTGGCCGTGTTGATCATACCCGTGTCGTAGACCTCAAGCTCAGGCTTGATGCCGTGGGCCCTCATGTATCCCGCCCACCGCTTTATACGGGGCACGTCGTTCATGAAGACGCCTCGGTAGGGTGGCGTCCAGTGGTTGACGGTGCCCATGTTCATAGACATCATCTCCTGGCCTAGGCCGCACCGCTCCTCGATCATCTTGTCCAGCGCCTCGTCCGTAGCTCGCCTGCCGCCGCCAGTGGTGACGTTGGTGATGATGTCGCACCTTTTCTTGATCATCTCGACGTACTGCCTCAGCAGCGGGTTAGGGTCGGGCGCCGGCTTCCCTGTGCCCGGCTCTTTGGCGTGGAGGTGCACTATGCTTGCGCCGGCCTCCCAGCACCTCACGGTCTCCTCTGTGATCTCTTCAGCCGTCGTCGGCACGTGGGGCGTCATCTCTCTGCTCACAGGCTCTCCACCCGTTACCGCGGCGGTGATAATGAGTTTACTCATAACTACCGGTATATATTGGTCGGGTCAGCGGATAACTTTAATGAGGTATAAAGGGCGTTAGGCTAGATCGACAGGCCACCGGGTAATGTCTGCTGCACCTCCACGATGTAGCCCTCGGGATCCTTGAACATGAAGACCCTGATCTTGAGCCTCTCCGACTCCCGTGGGAGCTCCTCGATATCCAGGCCGTTCCTCTTAAGCTTGACGTACCATGCATCGGCGTCCTCGACGTTGAGGCACAGTATGACGGGTTTGATGTCGTTGGCCTTGTGGTAGCCGTGGGCGCCGTCCACGAGGCCCACGTATGCGCCGTCTCTTATCCTATGTATCCTGCTCCAACCTTGGTCGACCACCATCTCGAAGCCCATCACCTTCTCGTAGAACTCCGTGGCACGGGACAGGTCCCTGTAGTAGAGCCAGGTTATTACTCCCCTTACCTTCTCGCTCATGTATGTAAAGAGGTGGACGATAATAATAACGGTGACCCGGGGTAACGATCATATTATACCAACTTAGGGGTTTACTGGTATATACTACTCCACGGTATCTAAATACCCTGTTCTGTTGTCTAGAACAGGTGTTCGCATCCTTGGTATAATATCCAAACTACGTATAGGCTCTGTACGATCAAAGATGATTAAAACGAAGAAAATGGCAATCACCCTCCTCCTAGTAGCGGTGAACGTCGCAATCCTGTACGGCATCTACGCCTTCGCGGTCACCCCGGAGCCCTTCAACCCAGTCCCGCAGAGCCACGAATGGGCTAGAGCCAAGTCCCTGGAGTATCTGGACATAGCAGACCCCGGCGGCTGGAGCGTAACCGACCCCAACAACGGCCTTATAGGCGCCACGACGAAGATATACGTGTCGGGTAGCCTTAGCGTAACCGTCAGCCACAACCTGAACCCCTCGGCGGCGTTCATGGTCACCGTGGAGAACGGAGACGCGGTGACAAACCTCTGGGTGCACCAGGATGGCGCGGTACAGACCATAAACTAATTTTTTTCCTAACACAACCTGTAGCGAGATCATTTCCCTTTTAATTTCACGCACCACCACCAGCAGAACCCCGTGATAAGCTAAACGTTTTTAGGAACACCTAACACCCTAATCTGAAAGAACCTTGAGCATACGCGTACTATTCAACCCAATAAACAGGGAGTTGACGGCTGAGAAAGGAGACAATCTACTGCACCGTATGCGCGAGGAAGGCATCAGGATAGAGGCTCTCTGCGGCGGAAAAGGACTCTGCGGCAAATGCAAGGTCATCCTCGAAGAGGGGAAGGTCAAGAAAAAGTCCACCACGCCGGACAAGTTCCTCAGCCACGATGAGCTGGAGCAGGGATACCACCTAGCCTGCATGGTGGAGCTCATCGAGGACTGCGTGTTCACTATACCCACCGAGAGCAGGATAGACGACCCCAAGATACTGCTCAGCAGCAAGCTCGAACTTGAGCAACTGAACCCAGCATCAAAGAAGTACCTAGCCGAGCCCACCGGGAAGCCCAGAAGCTCGCTGCTTCTCCAGAGGCGCGGCGTCCGCCTCAAAAACTACGACGGCCCATCGCCTAGAATAAACGATGACACACACGAATATCTAGACCGCCTGAGAGGGGAAGGCGAGGTCACGGTGACGGTGACACGCACAAGCGGGTTCCCCGAGATAATCGACGCCGAGCCCGGGGACGCCCGAGGCGCCAACTACGGGCTGGCCATCGACATAGGCACCACAACGGTGGTCGCCATACTCGTGGACCTCGCCACCGGTGACATACTGGGCACAGCCTCGGGCATGAACAGGCAGATCACCTACGGCGAGGACCTGATAACACGCATAGCCCTCACCAAGACCCCGGAGGGCCTCAAGAAGCTCCAGAACATCGTCGTGGAGACGATAAACGACCTGATATCTAGGCTAAGCATGGAGACGGGGGTGGAAGCCGCCAAGATATCAGACGTCTCGGTGGGTGGCAACACCGTCATGAACCACCTCTTCGCCGGCCTAGAGTCATACTACCTGGAGATGGCCAACGTCGAGGTGCCCCGGGATCCCATAATAGTGAAGGCAGGGGACGTAGGGCTCGCCGTCAACCGTGAGGCGTACGCGTACTGTGTCCCCAACGTCAGCCGCTTCCTCGGCGGCGACGCCATAGGCGACGTCCTCGCCGGTGACATGCACAAATCCGAGGACATGAGCCTCATGGTGGACCTGGGCACCAACGGCGAGGTGGTCTTCGGGAACAGCAGCTGGCTCTTCTCGGCGTCATGCGCGTCTGGCCCAGCGTTCGAGGGGGAGGGCGTCAGACACGGGATGCGGGCCGCCGCCGGGGGTATCGACCACATAAAGATCGACGACGAGACCAAGAAAGCCGAGGTAACGGTAATCGGCGACGCCAAGCCTAAGGGCATCTGCGGCTCAGGCCTCATAGACCTAGTCGCCGAGATATTCAGGGTGGGTGTACTGGACTTCTCGGGCAAGCTGGTGCCTGGCTCCCCCATGGTCCGAGAGGGGAAGTGGGGCCTGGAGTACCTAGTGGTACCTGCGGAGGATACCGGCATCGGCAAAGACATAGTGCTCACACAAGCCGACCTCGACTACGTCATCGACAGCAAGGCCGCGGCCTGCGGCGGCATAACCGTCCTCATGAAGAAACTCAGGATAGGCATCATGGACGTGAAGAACATATATCTGGCGGGCGCCTTCGGCACCTTCACGAACCTGGAGAACGCCACCCGCCTAGGCATCTTCCCGGAGTTCCCCAACGCCACCGTCTACCCCATAGGCAACGGCTCGCTCTCCGGCGCCTACGCCACGCTCATGTCCATGGAGAAGCGCAGGGAGGCCAGGGAGGTGGCGCAGAAGATGGTCTACGTGGACCTCCTCGTGGACATCGAGTTCATCGACGAGTACAGTATGGCGCTGTACCTGCCGGGGGCCAAGCAGTACTTCCCCACCCTCAGCGGTGGTTAATTTTAAAGCCGCCATCTCCATGTATCACAGAGCGACGCCCGGAACCAAACCATGCTCACGGGCATCGATTCGGTGAAACAAATGGGTGATACAATCGTCATAACTGGGCGCGGCGGGACGGGGAAAAGCACGTTCACGACCCTCTTCTCACGTTTCCTCGGGGAGTCTGGGGTCGAGCCCCTACTCCTCGTGGACTCCGACCCCGACCAGAGCCTCGCCGAGATGCTGGGATTAGATCTCACGGCCGAGAACAAGAAGTCGATAGCCGACGTACTGTCCGAGATACTCGAGGAGCGTCGCATGACGCGGATGACCGGGATGACCCCGACAGACAAGATCGAGCCCTTCCTCTTCCAGGAGAGCCTCTACGAGGGTAGAAGCTACTTCGACTTCCTCGGCGTAGGCACCAAATGGATCGCGGGGTGCTACTGCCTCCCAGATAGGAGCCTGGGCCTCATCATGGAGAACTGGGCTGAAAACTACAAGCACGTCATAGTGGACAGCCCCGCAGGCATCGAGCACCTCAACAGGCGGATAACCAAGAAAGTAAGCGATGTCTTCAACATACTGGATCCGTCCAAGAAGAGCTTCGACAACGCCAAGAGGAGCCACAGGATAATGCAGGAGGTGGACATAGAGTTTGACAATTACTACCTCGTAGGAGGCTACAGGTTCCCCGAGAGCCTCGACCCCGAGGCCCGCAGCCAGCCCTTCGAGTACTTGGGCAGGATAGCCGCGGACCCCAGGATAACCGAGTACAACCTCGCGGGCAAGTCCCTCCTGGAACTCCCCGAAGACTCCCCCACATATCAGTCCGTGAAGGCCATAGCCATGAAGGTTGGGTACCCCAAGTAGGTGGAATCCGTGAAGATAGCTGTAGCTGGGAAGGGCGGCGTCGGGAAGACGTTCATAGCGAGCACACTTAGCAGGCTTCTCGCGTCTGATGGGTACAACGTGCTGGCAGTTGACGCAGACCCAAACTTTAACCTCGCGTACGCCCTTGGGGTTCCCAGCGACGTAGCAGACAACATAGTGCCGCTCACGGAGAACGAGGACCTCATCAAAGAGAAGACCGGGGTCTCCTCAGAGGAGGCGTACGCGCCGGTGTTTAACATGGCGCCCACCGTGAACGACATCGTGGACAGGTTCGGGATCAACGCCCCGGGCGGCGTCAAGCTCCTAGTCATGGGCACCGTGAGGGGCGGCGGCACCGGCTGCATGTGCGGCGCCAACGCGCTGCTCAGGGTGCTGGTGCAGCACCTTCTAATACAGAGGGGTGACGTGCTAGTCATGGATATGGTGGCCGGCCTGGAACACCTGGGCAGGGGCACTGCTAGGAGGATGGACGCCATGGTCGTAGTAGTGGAGCCCAGGATGAAGTCCATGGACACCATGCGTAGGATACTGAGGCTAGCCGAGGAGATAGAGATTAAGGAGGTGCTCGCCGTCGGCAACAAGGTGGGCAATGAAGCTGAAAAGATGTTCATCGAGGAAAACATGGCCGCCATGGAGGTGCCGGTGGTCGCCTACGTGCCCTACGACGACGCCGTCGGCGAGGCAGACATGAAGGGAGTCCCCACCCTGGAATACGACCACGACACCCCCGCGGTACGCGCCGTGGCAGAGCTCAAAGACTATCTCGTGGGCAGATACAAGCCTTAGCATGACCGGGTATGAAGATCCGGATCAAACCCATCAGGACCAGTTACTGGCGCCCAGGCACAGACTACAGACGAGAGATCGTGGAGGCGGTTAGAACCCACGTCAGGGACGGCGACATCGTAGCGATCAGCGAGAAGGCTGTCTCCACGGCCCAGGGAAACCTTGTGGACGAGGCCTGTGTCCAGCCAGGTCTGGTGGCTCGGTTCTTGGCGGGTACTTGGACCAGAGGAGTCTGGGGAGGCCCGCTGGGAAAATTGACGAGGCTTAAAGACAAGACCGTGGAGAACCTGAGGAACTACCCGGGGGCGGAGGGGGCCGCCCACAAGCAGACGACCATCTGGTACGCCGGCCTATCGCAAAGCCTGAGGCACTACTCGGAGGGAGGGATAGATGCGAGCAACCTGCCTTATAGCTATGTCTGCTTGCCGCTCCGGGAGCCCACGGAGACGGCGGAGGAGATCGTTCAACGCGTGAAGGAGGAGACTGAGATGGACGTGGCAGTCATGATCGTTGACGGCGACACCACGTATACCTGGCGGAGCCTCCACATGGCTCCGCGGAGAGTGCACACCCCCGGCGTCGTACACCTCGGCGGCTTCCTCACCTTCGTCATAGGACGAACCCTAGGCCTGAGAGCCAGGCAGACCCCCGTAGCAGTCGCTGGCGGCTACCTGAACCCGGACAGGGCGCTCTGGTTCGCCAGCCTCTATCACCGGCACAGTGGCCGCGGCGCGGGGAGAACCGTCTGGGGCATGGCGGAGAGCATGGGCACAGGCCTCACTGGAGTTACATGGGAGATGATGGACATGGTTCACCACCACCCTGTGGCGATAATCAGGTTCAGAGAGAGCTGAGGCCGCCGAAGAGGGGCCGTTCCTGAACATAGGACCTGCCGAGTACCAGGGCAATATAGGCCTTCTCGAGCTCCTTCCCGAGATAGGCGGCGTGGTCCAGCTTCGAGACGAGGCCCTCTCTGATGATGGTCTGGTAGATCATCTGGCTGTCCCTTCCCCTGACCACGGCGTCTGGCTCATCCTCGCCCAGAGGGTAGTGGATGGCCACTATCTCTCCCAGCTCCCTGTCGACGGCTATCTTGAACCAGCCCTTTCGGTCTGGGCTGAACTCGGGCTCCGGGTAACCCTGAACCGTCTCAGCCTCCGGACTCTTCGTGTACGGCTCCTCGACCCACCGCTTCTCCTTGAGTACCAGCAGATCCACACCCAAGTCCTTGGGGAGTGTGCCCCGCTTCTCGGCGAGGAACATCATCCTGGACGCCTCTACGGCCTCCCAGACGCCGCCCATGTTCTTAACGCTGTGCTCGGGCACATGGAGCATGTCGGAGCCCACCTCCGCGGCCAGCGCTGCGACTGTAGCGTTCACCCCCGTGGAGTCGGCGTCTATGAGCTCTGTGACGTTTCCTATGCCGAAGAGTATGGGCGTCCCCGGCTCTTCGACATGAAAGAGCTGGAACGCCTTGAGAGCCTCCACAAGCCCGGGCCTCAGGAGGGGCTCGACCACCAGATCTGCTACTACATCCGTGACTCCATGCTCCCTGGCGAGGGCTATGTTTCGGTGCATCATCTCGACGCGTTCATGGGCGTTCCTCGGCAGCACACCTTCTCTCATGTTGGTGGGTAGGACCACAGCTGCCACGTCGCCCAGCAAGGGGGCGACCTCCTCGATGTTACCCGCGTCGAGGCTCAGCACCAGGTCAACGCCCGCGTCCACGGCAACCTCGATCTCCGTGGGCTCTAGGGAGTCTATGCTGAGGGGCATCTCCGTGGCCTCCCTGACGGCGTCCACGATGCCCTGTATGAACTCCGGCTTGGGGTCGTGGGCCAGCATGCCGATGTCTATGAGGTCAGCACCCTGGGACTCGTAGTAGGCGGCCCTCTTAGTCACATCGCCCAAATCCAGTAGGGGCGCGTTCACTATCTCCGCGATCACCCTCATGGGGAAGCCTGGGCCTACAGGCACCTTCCCGCCGCCTTTACCCAGCACTATTCCCCCGCGCTCCTCTAAGACCCTCCGCCAGTCCCGGTTCACCGCCTCGATCTCCTCAAGAGCCTTGGACCGAATTACGTCTGCCACCTGCTCGTTGGCCGGCGACGTTCTCGATAGCTTCACATCGTCCCTGATCACGAGTGAGAGGTCAGCAGCATGAAGGGGCCCCTTGTAGGTGGGTACGCCGGTGGCCTCCTCCACTGGGGACACGTCCCCATTCACCGAGCCTGGTAGAAGGATCATGTCGTATCCGCTTAGGTCTACGTCTCGTAGCTGCCCAGCGGCATAGCTAGGGGTGATAAACGCCGCGACGGAGACCGGTAGAGTATAGACATCGACACGGTGGTTCAGGTCAGCCGTGTGTCTCCGGACCTCGGCCTCGGCGAGGGTCCCCGTGACTATGAGGACCCTCAAATTATCCACCGGTCACCGTTATCTCGGCGCCCCTGTTGTCTGGGCGAGAGTAGAAGGCGTTGCCGCCGCCAGTCTCGTCAAGCAGGGTCTGCAGGCTCGCCGTGAGCTCCTTGGCTTGGCTCTCGCTCTCGGCGAGGCCGTAATAGGCGGGGCCCCAGCTGCTCTGTCCGGCTCCGTAGGCTCCCTCGGCGAGGAGGTGGTTTACCCCCTCTTCTATCCTGGGGTGGCCATACCTGCCACCCTGGACCTCGACCCAGTAGTCGCCGAACATGCTGTCCATGGAAGTCATGGAGCCGCCGAACGCCTCTATGTCACTCTCGATGACGGCGGGGATCATCTGGAGCAGCACCACGTGGGAGACCTCGGCCACGAGGCTTCTGGGTGGAGGCTCCAGCTTTTTGAACGCTGTGCTCTCCTTGTTACCGCTGACCCTATCCTTGATCTTTGGTAGGCCGATGACGAACCGCCACATTTCAGGGATGTCGGCCCGGAACACCAGCGGCGGCACCATGTCAGGGTCGCCGACGGGGCGGCCGCCGTCCACGATGAAGCCCCCCCTCATGAAGGCGTGGGTGCCCACGCCGGAGCGCCTGGACCTCCCGAGCCGCTGGGCGAGCTCGATGACGCTGATGTCTACGCCGTAGAGTCGCGACACGGCGGCGCCGACGCTGAGGGCGAGCTGTGTACCCGAGCCGAACCCATAGTGCTCGGGGATGTCGGTCTCCAGCCTAATGTTGGCCCCGCCTTCTACACCTAGTATCTCGAAGACCTTCAAAGTGTATTCTTCAAGGCGTTTCACCCTATAGCCCTCGAACGAGACCGCGTCAGACTCGCTGGCTCTGAGTATGAGAGTGGGCTCCTCCGTGGCGACGCCGACGCTGCCGTGCATCCTGCCCAGGTCTCCCCGCATGTCTATGATGCCGAAGTGGAGCCTGCTGGGAGCTCTGACGGTGACCTCTATGCCTCAGACCTCCATTTCTCCAGCAGCTGCTCAAGTCTGTCAACTGTATCCGCCTCAGGCGAGCCCCCTGCCGAGACCCTCCTGACAACGCCTATGCATCCCCCCACCTTCTCCTCTAGCTTATGCGCTTCTCCGTGCCGCTCTTGCAGTCGGAAAGCCTTCACCCTGGTCGCATGGATCACCGCTTCCATGGCCTCGGCCACGCCTCTGCTGAATACCCTTGGGTGGGCGGTGTGCACCTTAACCTCCTTCACCTTGTTCCTGAATAGATACCTGTCAGCGGAGACCTCCACGCCCTCGGTCCTCTCAAGTGCTATGCATGCGTCGCATCCCTTGAGGCAGAGTCCAGCCATGGCGGGCTGCGTGGATACCTCGTCCTTGAACGCCGTCGCTAGGAACACCGTGGGGTCGCTTGTGACATTCATCGTCGACGTGGGATCGCCTAGGAGGTTCCTGCATGTAGCGCTGGTCTTGAAGGGCATGACCTCGAAGACCGTTCCACCCGCCCTCTTGGCTCCCATCGGGGCCGCGTTGGGGGAACCATCCGGGTTGACGGTGACCAGCACCACCTCGGCTATGCATCCTTCCCTGAACCCGAGGATGTCCAGCATCTCCGTGAACCCGGCGTCCATATGTATCAACTGTTTGAAGCTAATACCTCATGAATATAGTTATCTAAATCCTTTATGCGTCGAGGAGCCGCACGGGCACAAGATAGTCGCCCCAGCTGCCCAGCACGACCCGGTAACGCTTTTCCTCTCTGCCCACCGCCTCGAGGGTTCCATGCGCCTCGACGACGTCGCCCATAGCGGCCATCTCGGTGAACTTGCCTCTGAAGCTCAGAAGCTCGGTTACCTCGCGCCCATGGGCATCGGCGCCATCTACACGATATAGGCACGGCGTATATATCGAGCCCTCGGCGTCGGTCACCGTAGCCCTGACAGTGACGGTTCCCAGTGGCCTACTTGCCTCGTCCTCCTTACGGTCCCTGATCAGCCGTATGAAGTAGTCGCGGTCACACACGAGGCCGTGGAGCGCCTTGGCCTTCTCGACGCCTACTAGCTTTTCGAGGTTCAGGCCTGTACGGCCCCAACGAGCCTCAAGGACCAGCTGAACAGAGGAGTCGTCGTAAGGTTTCACCCAGTCAAGCTCTTCTCGTAGACGCTTCAGCGCCTCATAGACCAATCTACCTTCGGAGGCTCCATAGACGTTGAGGTCGACGTCGGACTCCGGCCTCTGGAGGCCGATTAGAAGTGAGCCAGAGACGCCGAAGCAAGCCTCAGACACTCCGCTGGTGTCACGCAGAGCCTCCACGAACTTTGTCAGGGTCGTCTCCAGCTCCCCCCTTGGGCCCATCATTATGCGGGCTAAACACTCCACGGGCTTATAGACCCGCTTAATCTTTTCCAGAGGCACCGTCTGGAGCATGAGGTTTAGCACCTCGACCCTGTTGAGGTAGTCGGGGTGCTCCGCCTCCAACATCCGCATGGTCTCCTCCAAGTCGTACATTCGCCTGTACCTGACGCCACCTTTCTCCCTCTCTCCCGCCGGGTCGGGCACGTAGCGTAGGGTGGCTACGACGCTGTCCATGGGGTGGTGGATCCCCTTGACGGCGAAGAAGAGCCCGTCAACTGTCTCTATGTAGTCCCCCTCGAGGAAACGTGAAGCCGTGTCCAACCTAACTCCCTGAATACTGGGTGGATGCCAGCTTTTAAGGTGACGAAGCGCATTCAGGTTTGATGATGAAAGGGGCCGAAGCGGGGGACTACGTAGGGCGGTGCCACGCCCTGGCGGGGCTGCTGGAGGCGTCGGCGTACCCCAAGCCCGGCAACGTCCATAGACTGAGGGACGGCGTCGAGACGCGGTACGAGCACTTCCTCGCAGGCAGCGTCGCCACCACGCCCGCGCTCAGGGACCTGGCCAGCCGAGCCCACAACATGTCTCATGAAGGAGACTGGAGCAGCCTGGGGCTGGGGGAGGCTATACTACAGGCAGTGATGGACATGCTGAAGTGGCAGAGGGGAGGCAACGTACAGCTCGGCGTCGTGCTGCTCCACGCGCCCATCGCCGCCGCCGGCGGTGCTGCCTACCAAGAAGACGGGGTTTCATCAACGAGGATCAGGGAGTCCCTGACCGAGGTTATCGCGGCGGCGACGCCCCGGGACACCGTGAACATCTACAAGGCGATAGACATGGCCATGACGCAGAGGGCCCTCGGTGATGTAAGCGGCTTAGACGTCTCCGACGAGTCGTCTCTTGAGATCATAGAGGAGGAAGGCTTGACGCCCTCTCAAGTCTTCGGGCTATGCAAGGACAGGGACACAATATGTTCGGAGTGGGTCAACGGGTTCACCGTGACCTTCGAGGAAGGGCACAAATATCTCTCACATCGTCTAGAGGAAGGGGAGCCCGTAAACTCCGCGACGGTGGAGACGTTTCTGTACCTGTTATCCAGGCACCCGGACTCGTTGATCATAAGGAAGAGCGGCGTAGAGAAGGCGAAGGAAGTCAGCGGAAAAGCTGCTCAGGTGATGAGGTATTGCGGGAAACCTAGCTTCATGGAGGATGTGCGTAGTTTGGACGAAGAGCTATGGTCTGGTGACGGCGACCTGAACCCAGGGACTACGGCTGACCTGACCGCGGCTTCCATATTCGTGCAGCTGTTAACCGGTTGGAGACCTTGACCCGAATATCTCGTCCATTAGGGCGCTGCACTTGCCCTGCTTGGTAGCTTGGTACAGGCGAAGATAGTGCGGGTATAGACTCATCCACTCCTTGATGCCGTTCTCTGTGATGTAACCCTTCAGCCGCCCAGCCTCATTCACCGCGAGGCTCGTTATTCCGAACTTCCGCATCACGCCGAATGCCTCCTCCACCGTGTTCTCTGTCTCCACCGAGATCACCGGGGTGCAAACAACGTCCTTGACATAGATGTCGTTCCGGTGTACTTCGGGCTCTGTTAGCCACCTCACGGCATCGAACATGTTGAAGCATCCGATGGGCTGGCCGTCTTCGACAGCGATTATGTCGCCATGGTAGTTCTCCATGAGCCTGCTGGCTATGCCCATGAGCCGCTCAGAGGCCTCGACCGTAGGCACGCTCCTATCCATCAGGACCCTGCATGGAAGGTCACAGAACTCCGGGTCAATCGGCGAGTACACTACATATCCCTCGATATATAGAGAAATATGTTCTATTTTAAATTTCAAATAATAAACGAAAAATCGGCTAGTCACAACTAACATCACCCATTTCCCGTCACATTTGACGACCAATAAAAATCAAGCATATCCGCCAGAAAAAACCTATAACCGCATAGCTGTGATCAATTACCGTGAGTCTTAAATGAATTCTGAGAAGCCCACCCTCTACGTCACCAAGGCGGTGAAGAATTCGAAGGTCTTCGAAGCCGTGAAAACAAGGGTCGAGGAGTCGGGGGCGTCGACGGTCGTCGTCGGAAGCACCAAGGGGAATTCCGCGATACAACTATCCGAGGCCCTCGGCGACAAAGCGTCCGTGATCAGCGTCACCGAGTTCACATACAGCGACGACGTGAAGAAGACAATGAAGAAGAAGAAAGTCGCCGCCGTGGAGAAGACCGACCTGCCTATCCAGGACAACCGGGAGATGAGGGAGACGCTCATGATGTTCGGCCCAGGGGTCAAGGCGGCTCTGGAGGTCGCAGCAATAGCCGTAAGCAAAGGACTCGCCCAGGGCGACTTCGTGGCTGTCGCTGGCGGCGACAAGGGCCTAGACACGGCGATACTCGTGTCCAGCGACCACCCCGAGAAGGAGCTGATCTCGGACCCACTCAAGCAGATACTCGTCAAAGAGGTCATCGCCCTCAAAGGCCACTGAGGTGATGAGGCGTGTCCGAGGGTGACAGCAAGACCATAGGCGGCTCCATGGAGGAGACCAAGGAGAGGCACAAACGCTACCTCCGCGCCGTGAACAACCCCCTCAGACGCAGGATACTCAGAGCCCTCAAGGAAGGCCACGAAACCATGGAGAGCCTGGAGGCGCATCTCGGCGTAGACGCCAAGACCCTAGACTGGCACATGCGTATACTTGAGGACGGTTACTGCGTCGAGAGAGCCGAGAAAGACGGCGGGACACACTACGTCTTAACTCAGGAGGGCTTCGTCGTAGACTACGTCGAAGGGTCCTGATAGCCATGTAAATGTTTTATATATTTTCCAAGCCGACTATCTTCCGTGTTTGATAGTGCTGAGCATAAACAAGTTGGCTCTGAAACATGTTGAAGAGTTGATCGCGAACCCTGACTACTACAGGGTGACCGTCGAGAAGCTCCCCTCGGGGGCGACAGTCATCGACACGGGCTTGGAGGCCCACGGCGGCTACGAGGCAGGCCTCATGACCACCCGCATCGCTATGGGAGGCGCGGGCACCGCCGAGCTTGGCTACGCCGACTACGGTGGGCTAAAGCTACCGACGGTGGTCATATCCACAGATCATCCGGCGGTGGCCCTGTTCGGGGCCCAGCTCGCAGGGTGGAGGATAAAGCCTGAGGGCTACACAGCCGACGGCTCCGGCCCCGCCAGGGCCCTTTCATTGAAGCCCAAGGATGTCTTCAAGAAGATAGAGTACAAGGACGAGGCGGACGTCGCCGTGATCCTGCTTGAGACCGAGGAAAAGCCTCCGGACTCCGCGGCGCACTACATAGCCGAGAGGTGCAACGTCGCCCCGGAGAACGTGTACATGGTGCTGACGTCCACCACCTCCATGGCCGGGATGGTCCAGATATCCGGTCGCATCGTGGAGACGGGGCTCTTCAGGCTCGACGTGCTGGGCCTTGACCTCAAGAAGGTGCTATACGGGGCAGGCTACGCGCCGGTGATGCCTGTCCACACAGACATGGGGAAGGCCATGGGCAGGGCCGAAGACGCTCTCACCTACGGTGGCGTCACCAGCTACGTGGTGGACGAAGACGAGAAGAAGCTCAAGGAGATAGCCGAGGAGGCGCCTTCCAGTAACTGCGGCGACTACGGAAAAACAAGCTACGAGATATATAAGGCAGTCGACTTCGACTTCACCAAGATAGACCCAGCCCTGTTCGCGCCGGCCGCCATCACCCTGACATGCGCCAAGACGGGCGCCACGTTCACCTACGGCGAGGTTAACAACGGCATCATAAAGAGCTCCGTAGAGAACTAGGGGCTGGAGCGGACCGCAAGGTGGCTAAGCATAAGGTTACCCTCGTCTCGGGGAGGACAGCCCAGCAGGGAGTCGGCCTCGAGGAGGGCAAAACCTCGGATAACTACGTCAAGAGCGTGAATCACGTCCAGCTCTGCCCAGAAGACGCGGCGAAGATTAAGCTCAAGGAAGGCGACACAGTCTCCGTGGAGACGAGGCACGGCTCTGTCGTAGTGAACTGGAGGCCCTCCAAGGAGCTCGGGAGCGGCATGGTTTTCTTCCCGTACGGCCCATGGGCGAACCAGGTCTACGGATACGAGACAGAGGGCACGGGGATGCCCCTATTCAAGGGCATAGAGGCAACGGTGGCGCCGGCCAAAGGCAAGGTCAAGTCCATTGATGACCTTGTAAAGAGCCTGGGAGGCAATAAGAAGTGACCGTGTTTAGCGACGTCGTCTGTCCCTTCTGCGGCTGCCTCTGCGACGACCTAGAGGTCACCGTCGAGGACGGCCACGTGAAGGACATAAAGAACGCTTGCGGCATCTCCCGCAGCAAGTTCCTGAACCACGAGAAAAACAGGCTAGAGGCCCCAACCATCGACGGCGTCGAGGTGCCTCTGGAGAAGGCGGTGGACGCGGCGGCGGACATACTCTCCACCTCCATGAGACCGCTGGTGTATGGCCTTAGCTCCACAGAGTGCGTTGCCATCGCCAAGGCCGTGGAGCTCGCGGAGCTGGCCGGCGGCGTCGTCGACAACACTTCATCGGTGTGCCACGGCCCTACGATACTCGCCCTCCAGCAGGTGGGCGAGTCCAAGACAACCCTGGGGGAGGTCAAGAACCGCGCCGACCTAGTGATATTCTGGGGCTCCAACCCGTCCCAAGCACACCTAAGGCATATAATAAGGTACTCCGGGATGGCAAAAGGGAGGTTCGTCCCCAACGGGAGAAAGGACAGGTACATCGTCGCGGTGGACATAAAGGAGACGGGGACCACGCGGCTGGCGGACGAGTATGTGAAGGTGGAGCCCAACAAGGACTTCGAACTCCTCCAGGCGCTGAGGGCAACCGTGAGGGGCCAACAACTATCTGCGGAGAGCGTCGCGGGGGTACCGAGGGAGAAGATTGCGGAGCTCGCTGAGAGAATGAAGGCGGCCAAGTTCGGTATCGTCTTCTTCGGGCTGGGGCTCACCCAGAGCGAGGGGCGGCACATGAACATCGACGCCGCTGTCGGGCTCGTTGCTGAGCTGAACAACCACACCAAGTTCCTGCTCACACCCATGAGGGGCCATTACAACGTGGGAGGGGCCAACACGGTGACGACTTGGCAGACAGGGTACCCTTACGCCGTTGACTTCAGCAGGGGCTACCCACGGTATAACCCGGGGGAGTACACGAGCATAGACATGCTGGCCAGAGGCGAAGCCGACTCCGCGCTGATAATGGCGTCGGACCCTGCCTCGACTTTCCCCGCCGGCGTAGCCAAGAACCTCGCCAAGATACCCGTCGTGACTCTGGACCAAAAGGTGACGCCGACGACGATGCTGAGCAAGGTGGTCATCCCTGTGGCTACGGCGGGCGTCGAGGCGGAAGGCACCGCGTACAGGATGGACGGCGTCCCGCTGAGGCTGAGGAAGCTGGTAGAGCCCAGTGAGGGAGTGCACTCTGACGCGGAGGTGCTTGAGATGATCATGGTGAGGATGAGGGGATGAGCGGCTTGAAGGACCTCATAGTCAAAGGCGGATACGTCTACGACCCCCTCAGCGGTGTCGACGGAGAGAGGATGGACATCCACCTCAGCGCCGGCAAGGTCGTGGAGGAGGTCTTGGAGAGGGACGCACAGGTCATAGACGCCAAGGGGAAGACGGTGATGCCGGGGGGTGTCGACCTCCACAGCCACATCGCGGGCAGCAAAATCAACATCGGCAGGCTTATGAGGCCGGAGGACCACAGGAAGGACCCCGTGCCCAGGAGCAAGCATACCAGGGGCGGCGTAGGGTACAGCTGCCCCAGCACATACGTAACCGGCTACAGGTACGCCCAGATGGGATACACCTCGGTTATGGAGGCGGCGATGCCGCCCATCGGCGCCAGGCATGTCCACGAGGAGCTCAACGACACTCCCATCATAGACAAGGCGGCGTTCACCCTCTTCGGGAACAACTACTTCACACTCAAGTACGT